>Ga0326727_10003672_pt1 | contig 48307 bp, 53 predicted proteins | sample MB2enrmetagenome_FD_207643 | JGI IMG/M metagenome (GOLD analysis project Ga0326727, IMG submission 207643) | Lab enriched peat soil microbial communities from McLean, Ithaca, NY, United States - MB29MY | ecosystem: Environmental > Terrestrial > Soil > Wetlands > Peat | place: USA: New York... | reverse complement strand
GTTGGTTTTCACGCTAGCCATTTGGCTATACCTCAAGGGAGAGAGCCGAGTACTACACTCCGTGTTGAAGCGATACATTGCCGACAATGCCTCCTCGGCCGGCCCCCGTGAAGCCTAGCGAGTCGGAGCCGACATGAACGGGTACGACAAGAGAAGGGAACACTAATCGGCGCTCATCCGCGCGGACGGGCGTTCCTTTGGTGGAACGAAGAACCAAGACGCAAAGGTCTAATCATGCTCACACACACGACGCTTGGATTGGGACTGGCACTGGTGGCGATGTCGGCACTGGCCGGGGCGGCGGCAGGTGGGGCGCGGCAAGAGGATAACGACGCCCGCGCCCGGCGGTTCATCCAGGAATACGAGCGCTCGATCCGGCCGCTGGAGATCGAGGTCGGCCGGCTGTGGTGGGAGGCGAGCACCACGGGCAGCGACGAGGCCTACCGCACGAAGCAGGCGGCGGAGACGCGGCTGGAGTTGCGGCTGGCCGATCGCGGGCGGTTCAGCGAGCTGACGGCCATCCGCGGCCGGCCGCTCCGCGATCCGCTGCTGGCCCGCCAGATCGCGGTCCTCTATCTGCAGGCCGTGCCGCGGCAGGTTCCGCCCGAGATGCTGGAGAAGATGCTGGCCCTCTCGAACACGGTGGAGAAGCAGTTCAGCGTCTATCGGGCGAAGGTGGGCCCGCGCGAGCTTTCGGACAACGAGGTCCGCCGCGTGTTGCGGACTTCGCGGGATTCGGCCGAGCGCCGCGCGGTTTGGGAGGCGAGCAAGGCGGTCGGCGGCGTGGTCGAGCCGACCCTGAAGCAATTGGTCAAGCTCCGCAACGAGACCGCCCGAAAACTCGGCTACAAGGACTATCACGTCATGCAGCTTGCCCTGGGCGAGCAGAGCCAGGAGCAGGTGCTCGGGCTGTTCGACGAGCTGGACCGGCTGACGCGGGAGCGGTTCCACGCGGTGAAGGCCGAGATCGACGCCGAGCTGGCCCGGCAGTGCCGCATCGCGCCCGCCGAGCTGCGGCCGTGGCACTATCACGATCCGTTCTTCCAGGAGGCGCCCGAGGTCTTCGGCCCGCGGCAGGACGCCCTCTACGCGGCGTTGGACATCCCCAAGCTCTGCCGCGACTTCTACGCGGGCATCGGGCTGCCGGTGGACGACGTGCTGCGGCGCAGCGACCTCTATGAGCGGAAGGGAAAGAATCCGCATGCCTACTGCAGCGACATCGACCACCAGGGCGACGTCCGCGTGCTGGCCAACGTGGTGCCGGACCGGCAGTGGCTGGGGACGATGCTGCACGAGCTGGGCCACTCGGTCTATTCGAGCAAGAACATCCCGGCCAGCCTGCCCTACGTGCTGCGGACGGAGGCCCACACGCTCTCGACCGAGGCGGTGGCCATGATGTTCGAGAAGTTTGCGGACGATGCCGGCTGGCTGGCGGCGATGGGGGTGGCCGTGCCGGAGCCGGAGCGGTTCCAGGCGGCGAGCCGGCGGCTGCAGCGGGCCCGCTTGCTGATCTTCTCGCGGTGGTGCCAGGTCATGTTCCGCTTCGAGAAGGCCATGTACGAGGACCCGGAGCAGAACCTCCGCCGGCTGTGGTGGGACCTGGTCGAGCGCTACCAGGAAGTGCGGCGGCCGGAGGGCCGCGACGCGCCCGATTATGCCGCCAAGATCCACCTGGTGATGTCGCCGGTCTACTATCACAACTACATGCTGGGCGAGCTCTTCGCCTCGCAGATGCGGCACGCGATCGCGCGCGAGGTGCTGGGCGGGGTGCCGCCAGCGCGGGCGGTCTATGTCGGCCGCCCGGCGGTGGGGCGGTTCATGATCGAGCGGGTGTTTGCGCCCGGCCGGACGCTGGACTGGGCCGGCCTGGCCCGCCACGCCACCGGCGAAGACCTTGGCCCCAAGGCCTTCGCCGAGGATATCAAATAGTCGCCGTGGGCCGCACTGCCCGGCCGATCAGAAAATGAACTGGAATCGGGTATACAGGGCGTCTTCCTTGGTGAAGGCGGAAGGTGCATTTCCTATCTTCACCGGGTTGCTGAACCAGGCGTGTTCCCAGTTGAACTGGGCCCGGACCCACTTGTTCCAGTACCAGTTGAAGCCGAAGGTGGACTCCGTGGCCTCCAGGCTGGACTGGCCCGGGGTAGCGAGCTTGGCCGTGAAGACTTCCTGGCCCACGTCGAGCTGGGAAATGCGCCAAACGAGTTCCCAGGCGCCGGGGCTGGCGCCCGGTCGGAATGGGGAGAAGGGCCGGATCGGATCGATCTGCTGCGTGTAGTCGTAGCGCTCCTCGCCGGTCAGCAGGTAAGTGGCCATAACGTAGAATCCATGGGTCGGCACGTCCACGACCGGTTTCGTCGCGGAAGCCTGTACTTGCTGGTCTTCGTAGTAGGATTGGGCCGCAAAGCCGAAAGAGTTGTGGAAATACACCAGTTCCGGACTGATGCGATCGCGGATCCCATTGGCCAGCACCCCGCTGTTGTAAGTGAACCACTCCACGGTAGCCGGGGTCGTGAGCACGTTGGGGCTGATCGGCTCGTTCTCCACGCCGTACCCACCGGCAATCCCGAGCTGGAGACCGTGCAGCAGACCGCCGTCCGAAGCCGCGAAGGGACGAAGGGCGAGCCGGCCGTTGAAGTCCTTGTGGTTGTTGGTGTCGACTCCGCTGTCGTACTGGTCGCCGTTGGAGAAGGCAACCGCGTAATCGAAGCGGTCGTCGAACATTTTACGGCCGTGGATCATGACTCCCTCGTCGCGTTGCGGCACCAATTGGTCGATCAGGGATCGTTCCAGAAACGGCACGTAACGATCTTGGATCAACTGCTCGTAACTGAAGGGCTGTTTGAATTTGCCGGTCTCGAATTGCAGCGCGTCCCAATAGTGGACGTTCATGTAGGCGTCGACAAGCGATTTTGTGTACGAGCTTTGCGCAAAATCGCCGAGCAGGCGGAACTCGTAATATTGAAGCAGGGTAGCCTCGATACCCAGGCGGGCCCGGCGAACGATGAATGTATCGGGACTGGTCGTCGTGTCGACGTCGTTGAGAAACTCGCGGCAGTCCGATTGGAGCTGGCCCGTGATGTGAAGTTCGTAGGAGCCATCGGCCGCGCGCAGGTAGAAGCCTTCATTCCAGCCGGCCAGTGGAAATCCGCCCGTGTGTATGCCTTCTCTTTCCGTCGGTCGCGGCGGCACGCCGGATGTCACGGGGTCTTGCGGCGCGACCATGGCTGGAAGTGCGGCTGGATCCACCCCACCGGCCGAGAGCGCGGGAGCCGCTGCCGCAGGGGAGAAACTGGCATTCCGCTCCGCTTGCATTTGCCGGATGGTCGCGTCCAATTCCTCGACGCGGCGTTGCAGCTCCGCGACCGTGGCTTGGTTGCCGGCGGGCGGCAAGCCCTGCGGAAGTTCACCCCCGTCTTGCCCCCGCAAATCCGTTACGGCCGTCACAAACATCGCGGCCAACATGCAGACGCTCCATCTGCGAATTCGTCCGTACATTGTCCCCCTCCTTGAGAAAAGCTGCGTGGTCTCCATGATCTGCGGCCGCATGGAGCAAAGCTTCCTGCCGGCACAGCCCGCAGGAGCCGCGTCTCCATTTATGGCCCATGATGTAATCGAATCACCAAATTCGCAAACTTCGGTGTATGGATAACAAAAGGTCTATCTGTTTCCACCGCCGGCCACACCTTCGCTAGATGTAGAATGACCGCACCACGTGCCCGCCACATGAGGGACAGGACGGTTGGTAAAGACGGGACAGGCGTTACAACGCGTCAGGTGGGCCGTGCAAGGCAGAAACGCGAAAGTCGTTGCGTTGCAACGGCAATAGGAGAACCCGACCAAACGCTACGACTACGACCAACGGTCACAACCGGCACCCGCGACCAGCAGTCGCGGCTTTATGGAGAGGTTTGCTGGGCCTGCCACAGCGCCAGGCGCGGGGGGAGCTGGTCGGGGCGGGCCGTGCCGGTGGTGGCAAGCTGCTGGATGGTGATCGAGGCCGTAAGGTTGCCCAGCAGGGCCGCCTCGGCCAGCGTCGCCCCCGCGGCCAGCGCGAGCACCGCGCCCGCCGTGGCACTGTCGCCGGCGCCGGTCGGATCGACGGGGCCCGCGACGCGAACCGCGGGGACGTGCGTGATCCGGCCGTCGTCCACCAACATGCCGGCGGCCCCCAGGGTGACGCAGAGCGGGGCCGCGGTCCTCGCCCGCAGGGCCGGCAACACGGCCGCCAGCTCCGCCAGCGGGACCTGGTCGTCGGGGCGGGGGTTTTGCCGGCCGGCGGCCTCGAACTGGTTGGGCTTGATGATCACGCCGCGGAACTGGCGGATGCGGCGGCGGCTGTCGGCCCACAACACCACCCGCGGCCAGCGCGCGGCCGCTTGCGCGAGGAACTCGCGAACAGCCGCGGTGACCACCCCGCACTCGGCCTCGTCCACCTGGTCCACCGCCACCAGCGCGTCCAGTTGCGGCAGCAGGGTCTCCAAGGAGCGGAGGATGGTCTGCTCGGTGGCCGGCGACGTGGGCGTGCGGTTCTTCGTGTCGTACCGCGGGTGTTCGCCCGCGAGGCTCAGGTCGCCGCGATCACGGGGCTTCAAATAGGTGGGCGTCATCCGCTGCGGGTCTGCGGCGAGGTGCTCCGTATCGCAGCCGATTTGTGCCAGGTCCCGCCGCAGATCGTAGGACGGGCCGTCCTGACCGGTCAGGCCGACGGCGCCCAGCCGGCCGGCGCCGAGGGCCGCCAGGTTGGCAACCACGGTGCCGGCGGCGCCGGGGCTGTGCCGCACGCCCACCACCTGGTGCGCCGTCTTGCCCGTCTCCACGCTGACCTCGGCCAGGGCCGGATCCACGTCCAGGTACTCGTCCAGGAAGAAGTCGCCGACCACCGCCACGCGGAGGCGAGGAAAGGCCGCCAGCAATTCCGCCAGCCGCCCGCACGTCATGCCCTCGAATGTCTTCATGTCTCGCCCCACAGGTAGCCCAGCAGCGCCGGCCAATCGCGATAGTCGGGAATCACCAGGTCCGCCCCGGCGCCGATGAGCCGATCGCGCTTCCAGGCGTCGGGCCGTCCGCTGCGGCCGGCCTCGTCGCTGGCCACCGCGACGGCCGTCCCGCCCACTGCCTTGACGTTGCAAATCTCGACGTACCCGTCGCCGAAGCCCAGCAGGAAGCGGCCGTCCACCCGGTTCTCGCGGAGGATGCGGTCGATGACCTGGGCCTTGGAATAGCTCTTGAAGTCGTCCAGGGCGCCGTAGAGGTGCGGGCCGAACACCGCGTCGAGACCCAACAGCCGCGCCTCTTCGACCACGTAACGCTCGTCGGTCCCGCTGGCCAGATACAAGCTCACGCCCCGGCGGCGGAGCTCGGCGAGGATTTCCATCGAGCCGGGCACGAGCAGGTCGCCGGGCGACACCCGGCCCGCGCGGAGGGCCTCGCGCCGGCCGCCGATCCGCTCCATCAGCCGGTCGTGGTAGCGCTGCTTGTAGACCAGCGGGTCCTCCGGCGTGCCGCCGCGGCGGCGGACCTCCTCCGCCAGGCGGAGCATCTGGTAGATCGTCTGCTTCCCGTTAAGCTCCATGACGAAGTCCAGCACCAGGGCTTGCAGGGCCCCGGGCGACTCGCCGCTGCCGGTCGCCCGCAGCACCTCGACCATCATCGGCACCATCACTTGCGGCCAGCCCTCGCGAATCAGGCTGAGCGTGCCGTCGAAGTCGAACACGGCGTGGCGGATCGACCGCCCGGCCGCCTCGCGGACGATCTCGACGGACGAGCCGGGGAGCCAGCGCGTCGCCGCCGGCGGCTCGACCACCCGCCGGTAGTCTTCCTCATGGGCTGCTGGTTTGTTGTCGTTCACCGGTGGGCCCTGAAGTGCAGACGTTCTGCGGAGTGGCTTTCAACGCGAAGGCGCCAAGCCGCCAAGGCGCAAAGGCACAAAAAGATGGCAAGGAAGCGGTCACGCAACCGCATCGTGGTACCAACGGCTTCCTCCGCATCCCCTCCCTCCCCTTCTTCCTTTCCTTCGCGCCTTTGCGGCTTTGCGCCTTTGCGTTGGACAATAATCAGATGATCCCATTTTCCGGAACGGCCGATCCGCCGGAAACGGCCGCGCCTTCCTCAACCCCCCCGGGCGCCATCGTAAAGGGCCTTAACCGCCACGAGGGAAGAGGCTTGTTCGCCGGCCCATTCTAGCGCGCCGCGATCTCCGAGGTGCAATGCGGGCAGCGGGTGGCGCGAAGCGGGATGCTGCTGCAACACTTGGGGCAATCCTTGGTCGTCGGGTCGGGAGGCGGCGGGGTCGCCTTAAGCCGGTTGATCTGCCGGATCACCAGGAAAATGGCAAACGCCACGATCACGAAGTCCACCACCGCGTTGATGAACGCGCCATACCTGATCGCCGTCTGCTCGTTCAGGTGCAGGGCCAGGCCGGAAAAATCCATCCGGCCCAGGATCAACCCCAACGGCGGCATGAGGATGTCGTTCACCAGCGACGTGATGATCTTGCCGAAGGCCGCGCCGATGACGATACCGATCGCCATGTCCAGGGCGTTGCCCTTGACGGCGAAATCCCGAAACTCTTTCAGCATTTTCATGATCGAACCCTCCTTCTTGTGTTTCCTCTCAACTGGGCACTTGCGGGAATCGCGCCCGCAGCTCGCGAGTGGCCGCCATCAGCGAGGGGGCCAGCTCCGGCAACCGCCAGAGAATGTGCGCGATATGCAGCTCCACCGCCTGCCGGAAGGGCTTGAGCCGCTTGATGAAGGCGGCGCCGGTCGCGGCAAACGCGGCCTCGAAGACCTGGTTGATCTCCGAACTCTCGATCTCGAGCACCAAGCGCAGGGCGTCTTCCACGGAGCCGATCTGACCCATGGCGGCCTCCGCCGCGTCCATCTGCCGTTCCAGGCGGGAAAGGTATTCTTCCCACGGGCTGAAGAGATTGGCTTCCCAGCCCCCGCGGACGGTGGCCGCTTGGCACACCCTGAGCAGGTCGGCGTGTTGCTGCTCCTGGGATGCCAAGTCCCGGAAGAACGGCCCCACCTGCGGATGGTCGTCGAAGGCCCTGGCCAAGGCCGTGTAGATCCGTTTCGCCCGCAGCTCCAAGCCGATACAGCGATCCAACGCGGCAGGCATTTTCGCGGCGGTTGCCGCCAACAGGCCGGCGTCCTCGAGCACGGTCAGGAAGGCCCGCTTGTTCCAGGGAGCGACGGCCTTGAAGAACACCTGCCACCCGAAGGCCTGGATGGTTGCGAAGGGGTTGGCGAGAATGTCCCAGCCTGTGATGACGCCGACCATAGCGATCCTCTTTCCTCGGCCCCCCAACCCCTGGCACCCTCACCCCGGGTACCATGCGCAGCATAATCCCTCTCCCGGAGGGAGAGGGGAGCCTGATCAGTCATATTCCATAGGGCTGCGGAGCAACAGGGGCTGGGGATTCTTGACGACCCCGCCGGGGCGGACGCCGGGGCCGCGGCCGGTCGCGCCCAGGTCGGCGTCCATCCGGCGAACGAACCCCTGCAGCCGCTGGACCACGTCCGGATGCTGGGCGGCCCTGTCCGTCGTCTCGCCGATGTCCTTATCGAGGTTGTAGAGGGCGGGCGTAAAGGGCGCCGGGTTCTCCTGCACCTTGTCCACGCCCTCTTCGATTTGCCGAACAATGGCCAGTTTCCACGGGCCGGAACGAACGGCCTCCAGCCGGTTGCCCTTGAAGTAGAAGAGGGCCTCGTGGGGCGACTGCTTGCTCTGGCCGCTCAACACCGGCCAGATGTCCTTGCCGTCGATGGTGCGATCGGCCGGCACCTGGCCGCCGGCGAGCCCGACCAGGGTGGGCAGAACGTCCATCTCGCTCATCATCGCGTCGCAGACCGTGCCCGGGGCGATCTTGCCGGGCCAGCGGGCGATGGTCGGCTCGCGGACGCCGCCTTCCCAAGTGGAGGCCTTGCCGCCGCGCAGGGGGCCAGCCACGCCGCCGTTGCGGCCCTGGCTCCGCCACGGCCCGTTGTCGCTGGTGAACAGCACCAGCGTATTGGACTCCAGCCCGAGCCGCCGCAGCGCGTCGAGCACCCGGCCGGTGCTCCAATCGACTTCCTCGACCCAATCGCCGTAGCGGCCATTGGCCGATTTGCCTTGGAACGCCTTGCCGGGGTGCAGCGGCACGTGCACGGCGGTGTGCGGCAGGTAAAGGAAGAACGGCCGGTCCTTGTGGTCGCTGATGAAGCGGATCGCCTCTTCCGTGTAAAGCGCCACGAGCTTGTCCTGCTCGACCGGGGCCTCGATGACGCCCTGGTCGCGAAGCAGGGGCAGCGGTGGCCAGTGGACGCCGGGCCCCCGCGGCCGCGTGCCCATGTCGTTCGAGTACGGCAGGCCGAGGTAATGCTCGAAGCCGTGCCGCGTGGGCAGGAACTCCGGCTGGTCGCCCAGGTGCCATTTGCCGATGCACATCGTGGCGTAGCCCTGCTGGCGGAGCAGGTCGGCCACCGTCCGCTCCGCGGGACCGATGCCGCGGGGGGCTAGCGGGCCGAGGACGTTAGGCAGCGACACCCGCTTGGCATAGCAGCCGGTCATCATCTGCGCCCGCGAGGGGGTACAGACCGGCGCGGCGTAGAAGCTGGTGAGCTTCATACCCTCGGCGGCCATGCGGTCCAGCCGCGGCGTGCGATTGAGTTTCGAGCCGAACGGCCCGATGTCGCCGTAGCCCATGTCGTCGATGAGGATCACCACGAAATTGGGCCGCTTGGGACCCGTCGCGGCGTCCGCCGCCCAAACTACCGCCGGGCCGATCCACCCCAGCCAGGCCACCGCCGCCAAGCCAACCCCCTGCGGAAAGGTGCGTCGAAACATCGTGTCTGCTCCTGCTGTTGGCACGGAATGACTGCGCCCACTACTATAGTGGCGGCGGGCGGATTCGGGAAGCCCCGGGGGGTACGGCTTGTTGCCCAGCCGGCTTGGGCGTAAAATACGCCCGTCGGCGGGAAAATGGGGAGCTGGGCGGTTTCCCGGCCCCGAGGGGCGCAGCGATGGCGATAAGCTGTCCGCGGTGCGGCGCGGGCTATGACGTTACCTTGTTCCAATTCGGACACGGCATCCGCTGCGACTGTGGCGCGGAGGTTCGCTATCCGGGCGAGGGTCTCCGCGGCGGCCACGTGCAGCCCGATGCCTCACAACCAGCGGAGGGCTCTGCCATGAGCGAGATCGAGATCGGCAAGGTCACCCACTACTTCAGCAAGATCGGCGTGGCGGCCATCGAGATCACCCACGACGTGTTGCGGGTGGGCGACACGATCCACGTCAAGGGCCACACCAGCGACTTTACGCAAAAAGTCGACTCGATGCAGCTCGACAATCAAGCGGTCCAGGCGGCGACGGTGGGCCAGAGCGTCGGCTTCAAGGTGGTCGACCACGCCCGGCAGCACGACGCGGTCTACAAGGTCGTCGAGTGAGCGGCGGATTCAAGATGGCGGACCCCCTGGCGACTGCCCTGGAGCATCACCGCCGCGGCGAGTTGGCCGAAGCGGCGCGGATCTACGAGCATCTGCTGGCCGAGCAGCCGGAGCATCCCGACGCGCTGCACCTGCTGGGCGTGGTGGCGATTCAGCGCGGCCACTGCGAGCGCGCCGTGGAGTTGATCAGCCGGGCGATCGGCAGGCAGCCGGGCGTGGCGGCCTACCACGCCAATCTCTGCGAGGCCTACCGGGTCCTGGGGCGGGCGGCGGAGGCGGCCGACTCCGCCCGCGCCGCGCTCCGGCTCCAGCCCAACTACCCCGAGGCCGCCAATAGCCTCGGCCTGGCGCTGGTGGCCCAGGGCCAGCTCGACCCGGCGATTGCCCAATTCCGCGCCGCCCTGCGGCTGAAGCCCCACTTCGCGATGGCGCAGAACAATTGGGCCAACGCCCTGCGGCTGAAAGGCGAGGCGGCGCAGGCCATCGACCATTTCCGCCAGGCCGTGCGGATCGACCCGACCCTGGCCGAGCCGCGGAGCAATCTCGGGCAAATGCTGCTGGAGCAGGGCAACCTGGCCGAGGCCCTGGAGCATTGCGGCGAAGCGGTGCGGCTCCGCCCCGACCTCCCCGAAACCCACAACAACCTGGGCAACGCCCTGCGGGAAGCGGGGCGCCTGGCGGAGGCCAAACTCTGCTACGCCCGCGCCCTGCGGCTCAGCCCGCGCCTCGCCATGACCCACAACAACATGGCCCAGGCCTTGCAAGAGGAAGGCCACACGGACGAGGCCCGCGCCTGGTACTACAAAGCCCTCGCCTTGGATCCGAATGCGGCCAGGTTCCACTGCAACCTGGCAAGCCTGGCCGACGAGCAGGAAAACACCGCGGAAGCCGTGGCCGAGTACGAGACCGCGATCCGCCTCGACCCGGGCTATGCCGAGGCCCACAGCGGCCTGGGCTGGGTCCGGCAAGACCAGGGCCGGCCGGACGAGGCCCTGGCCTGTTACCGCCGGGCGATCGCCGCGGGGCCCGGCCTGGCGGCGGCCCATTGCAACCTGGGCTCGCTCCACGAGGAACTGAACGACTTCGCGGCGGCGGAGCAGGCGTTCCGCGCCGCCATCCGCCACAATCCCCGCTACACCGCCGCCTATGCCCAATTGGCGACTTTGCTGCGGGGCAAACTCCCCGACGCCGACCTGGACGCCCTCCGCCGGGTCGTGGCCGATGCCGGCCTGTCGGACGCCAAGCGCTCGGCCCTGCTCTTCGGCCTGGCGATGGCGCTCGATGCCCGCCGGGAATACGCCGCGGCCGCCGAACAGCTCCAGCGGGCCAACGCCCTGGCCCTGGCCGACAAGCAACAGCGCGGCCAAGGGTACGATCCCGCCGCCCATGCCCAATTCGTGGCGTCGATGATTGCCGCCTGCACGCCGGACTTCTTCGCGCGGGCCCGCGGCTTCGGCCTGGAAGACCAGCGGCCCGTGTTCATCGTCGGCCTGCCCCGCTCCGGCACGACGCTCCTGGAGCAGGTCCTGGCAAGCCACCCCCAGGTGTTCGGCGCCGGCGAGCAACAACTGGGCCGGGAGGACTTCGAAGCCCTGGGCAGCGGCGCGTTACCCTTTGGGTCCGGGCCGGCGAGCGACGGCGATGCGTGCTGCTTCGCGGCCCTTGCCGGGCTGGATCAAGCCACGGCCCGCGGCCTGGCCCAGCGGCATCTGGATGGCTTGAGCCGCCTAAGCCCCGCGGCGTTGCGGGTCGTGGACAAAATGCCCGAAAACTATTTGTACCTCGGGCTGCTGGCGGTGCTGCTGCCGCAGGCGAAATTCATTCACTGCCGCCGCGATCTCCGCGACGTGGCCGTCTCCTGCTGGATGACCAACTTCCGCCACATCCGCTGGGCCAACGACCCCGAGCATATCGCAGCGCGATTCGAGGAGTACGAACGGCTGATGGCGCACTGGCAGGCCGTGTTGCCGGCGCCAATTCTCGAAGTATGCTACGAGCAAACTGTCGCCGAGCTGGAGACGGTCGCCCGACGGCTGGTGGCCTGGTGCGGCTTGGAGTGGAACCCGGCTTGCCTGGAATTCCACCGCGGAAAACAGCAGGTGCGGACGGCCAGCGTGGTCCAGGTCCGCCAGCCGATCTACGGCAGTTCGGTCGCCCGCTGGAAACACTACGAGGGGGCCCTCGGCCCCATGCTGGGGCGGCTTGCCCGGTGAACCGCGGCTGACAGCAAGCTCCGCCAGCACGGCCCCGGGGCAAGCAAAACTGCACCACCTGGGGGGATTCTACCACACCCTGCTCCAGCCCTCCATAACCCGCAAGTTTTCCAGCCCGAACCGCTTGCCTATTTTGGCTGTTTATGTGAAAATGCGCCAATTCCCAAGAAGAGCCGTTTGTGCGGTGTGATCCGCTGCGGATTCTGACACACGCACGTGTTCGGAGGAGGACCCGCGTTCCGGGAGGGAGACCTGATCGATCCGTTTGGGTGCGGTCCGCCGTTGGCCAGCGGTGCGCCGGCGCTGGATCTGAACTCTGGCCGACCCCTAGCTCAGAAGGAATCGCGCAATGAGTTTCACGAACTTCTGGAAACGCCAGCGGTGGGGCACTCGGCGGCCAGCCGGCGGTGCACGCCGCTCGGTCCGTACCCAGTCCACCAGGCTCCGCCTCGAATGCCTGGAAGACCGCAGCCTGCTGTCGATCCTCGCCCCCACCACTTTCCTGGACAATAATACGACTTTCGTGCCGACCGCGGGCAATACCGTGGTGCCGACTTTGCGCGACGCCGTCATCCAAGCCAATTTCGACGGCGGCGGCGACATCATCAAGTTGAGGGCGGGCACCTACAACCTGACGATCCCCAACGCGCCCGGCCAGGAGAACGCGTCCGCCACCGGCGACCTGGACATCACGGCCCCGGTCACGATCCAAGGGCTCGGGGCGTTGACCGTCATCAACCAGACGCAGTTGGATCGCGTCCTCCAGGTCGTCACCCCCGACATCGACGTAACCCTCAAAAACCTGGTGATCCAGGGCGGCCATGCCGTTGACGACGGCAGTAGCGGCGTTCTTCCGGGCACCACCTCGGCCGAAGGCGGCGGCATCTACAACGACGGCGGCTACCTCACGCTCACGGGAGTGACCGTCCGCAACAACTACGCCATCGGGGGCAACGGCACCGTCCCCGGGGCCAGCGGGATGGACGCCCTGGGCGGAGGCGTCTATTGCGCCGGCGGCGGGCTCACCCTCATCAATTCCGCGATCAACAACAACACCGTGACCGCCGGCCACGGCGCGAACGCCAGCAGCCACAGCAACGCCAGCCCCGGCGGCATGGCGGAGGGCGGCGGACTCTACGCCGACGCCGCGACGGTCACGCTCGGCCAGTCCTCCGGCGTGACATTTAACAACTTCCTGGGCAACCGCGCGGTGGGCGGCGCGGGAGGCGGCGGCACCCGAGGCCCCACCGCCGCCGGCGCCGCCGGCGGTGTCGCCTTGGGCGGGGGCTTGTACCTCGACGGCAGCCCGCTGGGCCTGGGCAACAACTTCGTGGTGGTAACCGTCCAAGGAAACTCCGCCACCGGCGGCGCCGGCGGCCACGACGGCAGCGGAGGCAATTTGCCCGGCAACGGCGGGCAGGCCGCGGGAGGCGGCATCTTCGCTATCGACTCCGCATCGCTTACGCTGACGGCCCTCACGGGCGCGGCCGTCCTCGGTAACCAGGCCACCGGCGGCGCCGGCGGCACCGGCAGCGCCTCCAACGATGGAGGGACCGGGGGCGAAGCGGATGGTGGGGGCATCGCTGGCGCTCTCAGCACACTTACCTTGAGGGGCGGCTTGATCGTCGGGAACCAAGCCGACGGCGGCGCCGGCGGCGCCGCCTCGGCCGTCAACGCCGGCGGTGCTGGCGGCATCGCCGAGGGCGGCGGCCTGTGGCTCGGTGACGGCTGGCTCTCGCTGACCTCCGTGACCGTCGCGAGCAACCGCGCCGTGGGCGGCAACGGTGCCAACGCCGTTGGAGTCGGCGCCGCCGGCGACGGCGGTGCTGCATACGGCGGCGGCGTCTCCGGCTTCTCCACCGTCAGCACTCCGACCCTCACCAACGTCTCTGTCGTCGGCAATCTGGTCCAAGGGGGCCGCGGCGGGGCCGGCATCAACGGCGTCGGCGGCGCCACCGGGGGTTCCGCCTGGGGAGGTGGACTGGACTTCGACGACCTCACCCTTAGCGGTGGAGCGATCACGGGCAATCGGGCCATCGGCGGCGCCGGCGGCGCCGGCGGCCCCACTGGCGTCGCCTCCACTCCCCCCAGCGCCGGCGGCACCGGCGGCTTCGCAGCGGGCGGCGCCCTGGCCACCTTCGCCGGCACCGTCTCGCTCAGCGGTGCGGTGATCGACGCGAATTCCGCCACCGGCGGCAGCGGCGGCACGGGCGGCAAAGCCACCGGCCGTACCATCTCCGGCAACGGCACTACCGGCGGCACCGGCGGCGGAGGAGGGGCCGTACAGGGAGGCGCGTTGTACCTCAGTTGCGCCACGGCCACGCTCAGCCTGCCGGCGATGGCCGGCAACGTCGCCCAAGGTGGCAGCGGCGGCGCCGGCGGCAGCGGTTCCAGCGGCACCAGCATTAGCGTCGGCGGCCAGGGCGGCGGCGGCGGCCCCGGCGGCCTAGCCCAAGGCGGCGCAGTGTTCAACACCGCGGGCGACATTGCCACGCTCTACAGCAGCCCGTTGCTGGCCAACGTCGCCCGAGGCGGCAACGGCGGCTGGGGCGGGCTGGGCGGTCTCGGCCGCCACCTCGGTGCCCTGGGCCCCGGCGGCACCGGCAACGACGCACAGGGCGGCGGCGCCTTTCTCGACACCGGCTCGACGCTGGATCTCTACAGCAGCAACGTCGTTGGCAACGTCGCGGCCGGCGGCGTGCTGGGCATCGGGCACCCCTACGGCACCTCCGGCACCGGCTCCGGCGGTGGCGTGTACTTCGTCGGCGCTTCGCTGAACGAGTTCGGCTCCACCCTCATCGCCGGTAACTGCCCCAATAACACCATCGGCCCATGAGGCAAACCGCCAAAGCGGTCAACCGCTGGCGGCATTTCACGCACAAGAGTGGCCGCGGGCCTTGGCCCGCGGCCACTGTGCTTTCTCACGCGATCGGAACTCCAGCCGACCGCTGACCCGGGTTATTCATGACCGGACACTAAAGCGAATCGCAAACAACGGCCGCGTAACGAGTTGCCATCCCCTGCGCCTGCGGTTGGCACTGCGCACCCGGCCTTTGCCATGCCCAGGCCAATGTCAATCCTGAGTGAGAGCGCCCCCCCTGCTGTGGGCATTTGACGCCCGAGAATTGGATACTACACTTTCCTAACCGCAAATACTTGCTAGCTTGCCCAGTTTCTGAGAGAATACCTCAAATCGCCGTGGAGGACGATCGGCGCAAGGCGATGTGCCAAGCCATTTCGACATAAGCGCCTTTCCGCGATTCGAGGAGGAATTTCTGCCGGGTCTTGTTTGGCGCTTCCTGGAATCGTGATCGGTTATTCATGTTCTCAAAGAATATGTGTGTTCTGTAAGGCCCTGTTAGAAGGAGTCCCGCGATGAGTCTGACGAGCTTTTGGAAACTCCACCGATCGGCGGCGCGGCGGCGCGGCGGCAGCCCACGCCGCTCCTCCTGCACCCAGTCCACCAAGCTTCGCCTGGAGTGCCTGGAAGACCGCAGCCTGCTGTCGATCCTCACCCCCACCACCTACCTGGACAACAATACGAACTTTATTCCGACTCCAGGCAACACCGTGGTCCCGACTTTGCGCGATGCCGTCATCCAGGCCGACTTTGACGGCGGCGGGGACACGATCAAGTTGTGGCCGGGCACCTACAAGCTGTCCACCAACGCAGCCGTCATGGACGACGGAGACTACGATCTGGACATCACGGCTTCGATGACGATCAAGACGATCGCCGGAGTGGCCGTCATCGACCAGACCCAGGCGGATCGCGTCCTGGAAATTACCGACACTGCCACGAACGTGACCTTGCAGAACCTGATGATCGAGGGCGGCCATGCCGTCGACAACGGCATCACCGAGCCTGCTGCCGGCCCCTCCGCGACCGCGGGGGGCGGCATCTACAACGACGGCAGCAACCTCACGCTCATTGGAGTGACCGTCTGCCACAACTTCGCCGTCGCAGGCAGCGGCAGCGGCACCGGGGCCGGCGGGTTCGAAGCCCAGGGCGGAGGCATCTACACCGACGGCGGCACAGTGACCCTCATCAATTCGACGATCAGCAACAATACGGTCATTGGCGGCAACGGCGGGCCCGGCACGGGGAGCACCCCTAGCGGCAGCGGCGGCACCGCCCAGGGCGCCGGACTCTACGCCACCGGCGGGGCAATCGTCACGCTCGGCCAAGCATCGCCCGTGGGGGGCTTCGACAGCTTCGTCGCGAACCGCGCGGTGGGCGGCAACGGGGGCGCCGACGGCGGACGCTCCTCTGTGCCCGCCGGCGACGGCGGCCAGGCCGACGGCGGCGGCTTATGCCTCGACACCAGCTCGCTCAGCCTCGCTAACAAGTATGTCGTGCTCACCGTCAGCTCCAACTCCGCCACCGGCGGCGTCGGCGGCGCAGGCGGCGGGAGCAGCCTCGCTGACCCCGGCAGCGGCGGCAACGGCCAGGGAGGCGGCCTCTACGCCACCGACGCGGCAACGGTCACCCTGACCGGCCCGCTCGTCGCGGTTGTGGCTAACCAGGCCGTCGGCGGCGTCGGCGGCCTAGGCGGCGGGGAAACAGGCGGAGGGTTGGGCGGCGAAGGCCTGGGCGGGGGCATCGCGGCCAGCGCGACCACGCTCACCCTGTACTGCGGCTCGGTCTCCGCTAACCAGGCCCTCGGCGGCGCCGGCGGCGCTGCCACCGGCTCCAACGGCGGCGGTTCGGGCGGCGCGGCCCTCGGCGGCGGACTGTGGATCGAAGGCGGCATACCCACCCTGACCTCCGTAACCGTTGCGGGCAACCGCGCCCAGGGGGGCGGCGGCGCTAAGGCCGTTTCCACGGGTGCTGCCGGTGACGGCGGCATGGCCGAGGGCGGCGGCATCGCCAGCTTCGCGACCGCGGATGCCCCGACCTTCACGAATCTCGTTGTCGCCGCTAACCTGGCCCAAGGCGGCAACGGCGGGGCCGGCATCGCCGGCGGCAACGGCGGTAACGGAGGTTTCGCCGAGGGAGGTGGGCTGGCGGTCGACTCGCTGAACCTTGTCGGCGGCTCCGTCAGCGGCAATCGGGCCGTGGGCGGCTGCGGCGCCGTCGGCGGTGCCGGCAGCACGCCGGGCACCGGCGGCACCGGCGGCACCGCACAAGGCGGTGCCCTGTTCGCCACCGGCGGCACCATTTCGCTCAGCGGTACATCGATCGTCGGCAACTCCGCCACCGGCGGCAGCGGCGGCAGCGGCGGCAAGGCCGTCGGCACCACCGGCCGCGGCGGCAACGGCAACTCCGGCGGCCAAGGCGGCGCTGGAGGCGCCGCACAGGGAGGCGCGTTGTACCTGGATGGCACCACGACCACGGTCGCCGTGCCGTCCATCACCGGTAATGTGGCCCAAGGCGGCAGCGGCGGCAACGGCGGCCAGGGTGCGGCCGGCGCCTACGGCGGCAACGGTGGACAGGGTGGCGCCGGCGGCGGCGGCGGCATAGCCCAAGGCGGCGCGCTGTTCAACACCGGCGGCGGCACAACCACGCTGAACGGCACCCCGCTCTTGGCCAATGTCGCCCGCGGCGGCAACGGCGGCTGGGGCGGTATGGGCGGTGCCCTGAGCATCTCCACCAGCCGGCCCATTGTCGTCGGCAAACCCGGGGCCATGGGAACCGGCGGCAGCGGCGGCGGCGGACAGGGCGGCGGCGCCTATGTCGATGCCTTGACGCTGCTGACTCTCAACAGCAGCAACGTCATCGGCAACGTCGCGGCCGGCGGCCTGCTGGGTATCGGCCACCCCAACGGCACCAACGGCACCGGCAACGGCGGCGGCGTGTTGACCGACTTCATCGACGGCGGCCTGACGGTCACCTCCGGCACCACGAAGATCAAGGGCAACTCGCCCAACGACAACGTGCTGGTCTAAAACCGCCGCGGCGGTCGAGGGCCGACCCCACTTCGAGTGAACCATGGCCGCGGGCATGACGCCCGCGGCCTTCTTCTTTTCGAACCGTCTCACTCCATCGGCACGAGCTTCGGGGCGGGGATGCGGCGGCCGAAGATGCGGCCGTGCTGCGACTCCAGGCCGCGAAAGTCCAATCGCAGAAAACCGTAAAACGCCTCCGGCGGATGAAAGGCGAGCCAGCGGTCGACCAGCCGCCCGACGTAAGCGTCGTAGCGCCGCTGCGATCCGCTATGGGCATAGCAGCGGCCGCCGAAGCGCCGCAGGTCGCCGTCGAACCGCGGGCCGATGTGCCACAGCTCGTGGGCCACGGTGGTCAATTTCTCCGCGAACGGCAGGTCGAGGAACCGCGGCAGATAGAAGTTCAACAGGTAGAGCATCTCCCGCCCGTCCAGCTCCACGCGCTGGATCCGCCAGGTGCGGCCGCGGCGGACGCGCCGCGTCTGGCCGCCGGGAAACCGCAGCGGGGTCAGCGAGGCGTGCATCCCGAAACGGCCCTGTCTGCGGGTCTGGCAGAAGCCGATGCCCACCCGCGACAAGTCGATATGCCGCAGCTCTTCGAGGCGGGCGACCATGTCTTGGCAGAGCCGCCGCGCGTGCAGAGTGAAGTCGAACCCGGGAAGGCCGGACTTGGGGATGGAGCAGATTTTGGGCCCCCTCGGCTGAAACGCGAAATCCGAAGCACCAAATCCGAAACAAATCCAAAATCTGAAGGGTCAAATGTTCAAAACTCGGCGCCCGGCCCGGATGCGCTGAGCGACGCGAGGCAGTGGCGCCTCAATGCTTCCGTCATTGGGGTTTCAGTAATTTGAGATTGTCTCGGATTTCGTATTTCGTGCTGCGGATTTATTCGCCCTGCTCCTGGGCCTCGGGCTGCGGCTCGGCCTGAGGCTCTCCGGCGGCCGGCGGGGCCTCGCCGGCCGCCGGGGCGGCTTCCGTCTCGAAGGTGGGCTTGATCGCCCGGCGGCGCTTGCGGTCGTTGCGGCCCACGAATTCGAGGATCGCCCGGGTACCGGCGTCGCCCAGCCGCGGGGTCGCCAGCCGCAGCACGCGGGTGTAGCCGCCGGGGCGATCGACGAAGCGCGGGGCGATTTCGCTGAACAGCACCCGCACGGCCTGCTTGTCGCCCAAGAGCCGCAGGATCCGCCGCCGGGCGTTGACGACCGGCGCGATCGCCCGATTCCAGGCCTGCCAATCCTCGCTGCGGCGCCAGGTCCGCCAGGCTTCGCTGTGCCGCTCGGCGTCCGGCTCGAGCCGCTCGGCGGCATCCTGGTGCGGCAACGCACGGCAGGCGATGTTGACGCACTTCTCCACCAGGGGGCGGACCTCCTTGGCCTTCTGGATCGTGGTGATGATGCGGCCCTTGACCTTCGGGACGTTCTTCGGCTTGAGGTCGGCGGGCAGGTCCGCGTAGTCCTGCTCGGTCAAGATCAGCGCAGTAGCAAGGCTCCGCAGCAGGGCGCGTTGATGGCTGGGGTGGCGGCCGAGTTTGCGGCCTTTATTTCGGTGTCGCATGGGGGGTGCTCACACGGAATTGGCCGGGACGGCCGGCAACCGCATACCGAGCCGCAGCCCGATGTCGGCCAGCTTCTCGCGGATTTCCTGAAGGGTCGTCTCGCCGAAGTTGCGGACTTCCAGCAGTTGGCCCTCGGTGCGGCTTACCAGGTCACGGACCGTGGTGATGTTTTCGGTTTCCAGGCAGTTGGTCGCGCGGACCGAGAGGTTCAACTCGGCCAGGTTCAGGTTCAGCTTGGCTTCGGTGGCGGGGTCCAGGGTGACCGCGCCCAGGGCCCGCGCCTCGGCGTGCACCATCGGCCCCAGCTCCTGGTACTGGATGAACGGGTTGAGGTGTTTGCGGAGGATCTTGGCCGACTCGACGAGGGCCATTTCCGGGCTGATCGAGCCGTTGGTCCAGATTTCCAGCGCCAGCCGGTCGTAGTTCGTGCGGTGCCCGACGCGGGTCTCCTCGACCTCGTAGCGCACGCGGACCACGGGGCTGAAGGCCGCGTCCAGCGGGATGATGCCGATCTCCTGGACCTGCGGCGAATGCTCCGCCGCCGGGATGTAGCCGCGGCCGTTCTCCACGACCATCTCCAACAAGAAGGGCGCGTCGTCGGTCAGCGTGGCGATCAGGTGGTCCGGGTTGATCACGTCGACCTGATCGTCCGTCTTGACGTCTGCGCCGGTCACCGGACCGCGGGTGTCCTTTTCGATCCGCACGACGCGCATCTGCTCGCCGTGGTTCTTGACCACCAGCGATTTCACGTTGAGCACGATGTCGGTGACGTCTTCCAAGACGCCGCGGAGCGTGCTGAACTCGTGTTGCGTGCCGTGCAGCTTGAGCTGGGTGACGGCGCTGCCCTCGAGGCTCGACAGGAGCACGCGGCGCAGGCTGTTTCCGACCGTCACGCCGAAGCCGCGCTCGAAGGGCTCGATGACGAACTTGCCGTAGGTCGGCGTGAGCGTGGCTCGTTCCGGGACGACTTGACTGGGCAACTCGAGTCCGCGCCAGCGAATACGCATCGGTGAAGCCTCCAAACCAATTCCACGAGTTGTTGCCGAGCGCCGGGGGGACGGCTACTTGGAACAGAGCTCCACGATCAAGTGGGTCTCGACGGGGATCGACACGTCGGCGGCCTCCGGCAGGCGCAAGACGCGCCCCTCCGGCTCGGCGCCCTCGGCCACGCTGAGGAAGTCGGGGATCTGCCGGCTGGTCTCGGCCCGATTGGCCTCGACCAATTGCCGGCTCTTCGGGCGGTTCTTCACGCGGATCACGTCGCCCGGCCGCGTCAGGCAACTGGGGATGTTCAGCAGCCGGCCGTTGACGGTGACGTGCCCGTGAGTAATCATAATGCGGGCTTGGGCCCGGGACTGGCCGAACCCCAAGCGGTAGACCACGTTGTCCAAGCGGCGCTCCAGCAGGCTCATCAGGGCGTCGCCGGTGTGCCCCTTGGCCCGCTCCGCCTGGTGGAAATACTTGCGGAACTGCCGCTCCAGGACGCCGTAGAAGCGTTTGACCTTCTGCTTCTCGCGGAGATGCGCGGCGTAGTCGGTCGACTTGCCGCGGCGGCTGGAGGTCATGCCGGGCGGGGACTCGCGGCGCTCCACGGCACACTTGGGCGTATCGCAGCGCGTCCCCTTGAGGAACAACTTCTTGCCCTCGCGGCGGCACAGTCGGCAGACAGGCGATATCGGACGAGCCATAGGTTGAGGATTTGGTGGCTTGGGGATTTGGGATTCCAGTTTAGCGGGCGGGTTTGCCCGCCGTTCCAAGGCGAGCGAGCCCGCCGCTCTCGGGCCGCGGCGGCTACACGCGGCGGCGCTTCTTCGGACGGCAGCCGTTGTGCGGCAGCGGGGTAACGTCCTCAATGGACTTGATTTTCAACCCTGCCGCCTGCAGGGCGGTGATCGCGCTTTCGCGCCCGCTGCCCGGCCCGCGCACCTTCACGTCCACCTCCTTCATGCCGAACTTGACGGCCTTCTCGGCGACCTGCTGGGCCGACATCTGGCCGGCGAAGGGCGTGCTCTTGCGGCTCCCCTTGAAGCCGCTCGTGCCGGCGCTGGCCCAGCAGAGCACGTCCCCCTTCGTATCGGTAATCGTGATGAGCGTGTTGTTGAACGTGGCCTTGACGTGGACGATGCCCACCGCCACGCTGCGACGCGCCTTCCGTCGTTTCGTTTTCGCCACCGTTTATTCGCTCCGCTGCGACAGTCGTTTCGTGATGGATGTCCCGGGCGGCACCGGCAACGAGCCGCCACCACCCGCCCGTCTGGCTCCCTCCCGAGACCGGACGGGGGAGCCGGTCCGGCACGGCCGGTTATCGCAAGTCCTTGACGCCTTTCTTGCCGGCGACGGTCTTCTTGGGGCCTTTGCGGGTGCGCGCATTGGTGCGGGTGCGTTGGCCGCGCACCGGCAACCCGCGGCGGTGCCGCAGCCCGCGGTAGCAGCCGATGTCGCGCAGCCGCACGATGTTCTGGTTCACTTGCCGCCGCAACTGCCCCTCGACCACATAGTCCTTGTCCAACAGGGCGGCCAAGCGGCCCAACTCGTCCTCGCGGAGTTCCTTGGCCCGGCCTTGCGGGTCCACACCCGCCTTATGGCACAGGTCCCGCGCGATCTTCGGCCCGACGCCGTACAAATAAGTCAACGAAATGACCGTGGGACGGTCATTCGGAATGTCAACACCCAACAATCGCGGCATTCGCGGAAACTCCCGTCAACCCTGGCGCTGTTTGTGGCGCGGGTTGGTGCAGACCACGTAGATCACACCCCGGCGGCGCACGATCTTGCAATGCTCGCAAATACGCTTGACGCTGGCACGGACTTTCATGGCCGCACAACACGCAATGAGTGAGGAAGAAGGAAAGTACGTCAGTATAAGGGCGGACGCCCTTTCGGTTCAAGGCCCCCCGGCGAACAATTTTTCGCTCTTGGTCCGATTTATGCTAGTCCGGCGACCCCCCTGGCAGGGGGTGGCAGAATCTCGGCTGTTTCTGCACACCAAATCATCCGGTTCTTGTATCTACGCAAAGGCGCGAAGCCGCAGAGCCGCAAAGGGACAAGAGAGGAGGAAAGGGGGGACAGGAAGAATCCGCGGCAGGCCGCTCGTGCTGTGACGCAGTGGTATAACACCTTCCCTGTCATTCTATTGCGCCTTTGCGTGCAAATCCCTTCGCTGGGACCCATGCCTCGGCCTACCCTACTCTTACCAGCCTCCGCCGTTTGGGCCTTTTCTTGATTGGACTCACCGACCATGCCGCGCATGGTGTCCGATGGCTCCCAGCGACTCAACCTGTTTCCATAAACACTTGCCATTTACCAACTTTCGCCGTTTGGTCCGGCGGTCAGCACCAGCGGGCCGGACTCGGTCAGGGCGATCGTGTGCTCGAAATGGGCGCTGGGCCGGCCATCGGCCGTGACCTGGGTCCACTGGTCCGCAGCCATGCGGACTTCCTTGCCGCCGAAATTCACCATCGGCTCCACGGCGATGACCAGTCCCGGCACCAGCCGGAAGTCGTGGCGGCCGCGGCGGAAGCCACGCTTTACGAAGTTGGGAACCTGGGGGTCTTCGTGCATTTTCCTCCCGATACCGTGGCCGACGAAATCCTCGACCACGGAAAACCCCGCGCCGCGAACGAACTTCTGCATTTCCTCGGCCACCTCGCTCCACCACTTCGCGCGGCCGACGCGATCGATGGCCAGGTGCAGGACATCGCGCGTGACCTCCACCAAGCGGAGGGTATCGGGATGGACGCGGCCGACCGGCAGGGTCGCGGCGGCATCGCCACACCAGCCGCCCAGCCGGCAGCCGGTGTCGATGCTGACGATGTCGGCTTCGGCCAGTTGTCGTTTTCCGGGGATGCCGTGGACCACTTCGCGATTGACCGAGATACAGGTGACGGCGGGGAAAGGGGGGCCTCCTTCCACCGAGTTCGGGTAGTTCAGAAACAACGGTTCCGCGCCGTGCTGGGCGAAGAACCCCGCGATGACCGCGTTGATCTGGCCGGTCGTCACCCCAGGTCGAACCATGTCGCGGATAAGCTGGAAGGCCTCCCAGACCAACAGCCCCGCCTTCCGCATCTGGGCAATTTCTCGCGGCGACCGCAGGATTTCCACGCGTGCGACTCTGCAAGCTGCTAAGCGGATTGGTCCAGCACCGCCCGGGCCCGGTCGAACACTTCGTCCACGGTCCCCAAGCCGTCGATGGTCCGCAACAGGCCGCGGGCAGCGTAATACTCCAGTAGCGGCTCGGTCTGCTTGCGGTAGGCGACGAGGCGTTGGCGGATGACCTCCGGCTTGTCGTCGGCCCGGCCCCGACCCGCCAGACGCTGGAACAACTCCTCCTCCGGCACGTGCAACTCCAGGACGACGTCCAGCGGAGTGCCGCACTGGCGCAGCAAGGCGTCCAGGGCCTCGGCCTGGGCCAGCGTGCGGGGAAAACCGTCCAGGAGATACCCCTTGCGGCAGTCGGGCTGCTGCAGCCGCTGTTCGATCAGGTCGATGATCAGGTCGTCCGGCACCAGTTGCCCGGCGGACATGTACGTTTCGGCCTTGCGGCCCAGGTCGGTCTTGGCATCGCGGGCCGCGCGCAGCATGTCGCCGGTGGACAGGTGGGCCAATTGGTAAGTCCGCACCAGCCGCTCGGCCTGGGTCCCTTTGCCGGCGCCCGGGGGTCCGATGAAGACGATTTGCATGGTCATTTCCGTGGTATTCGTGGTAAAGGCATCGGGGATCAGCAAGGCAGGGCGTGCCGGCGCGAAGCCGCAAGCGGCTGATTCCGATCCCTAATCCCCAATCCCTCTATCCTTTCTCCAGCAAGCCGCGGTAGTTCCGCATAACCAGGTGGCTGTCGATCTTCTGCACCAGGTCGAAGGCGACGCTGACGGCGATCAGCAGGCTCGTGCCGCCGTAGAAGCCGGCCACGGTGTAGCTGACGTTCATGGCGCCATAGATGATCGTGGGGATGATGGCGATCAGGGCCAGGAAGCCCGCTCCCACGTACGTGATGCGCACCATCACCCTTTCCAGGTAGTCGGCCGTGCGGCGTCCCGGACGATACCCGGGAATGAAGCTGCCGTAGTTCTTCAGGTTGTCGGACATATCCTTCGGATTGAAGGTGATGGCCGTCCAGAAGTAGCAGAAGAAGTAGATCAGCGCGACATAGAGGACGTTGTAGATGTACGACTCGCTGCGCGTGAAGGAGTTGCCCAGTTGCGTCAGCCAGGTCTGGCTTGGGAAGACGCCGCCGAGGTAGCGGAACAAGAAGGTCGGGAACAAGAGCAGGCTGCTGGCGAAGATGATGGGCATGACGCCGGCCTGGTTGACCCGCAGCGGCAGGTACTGCCGGGTGCCGCCGAAAGTGCGGCGGCCGCGGATATGCTTGGCGCTTTGCGTGGGGATGCGGCGCTGCCCCTGGCTGATCAGCACCACGCCCACCACCACGCCCACAAACAGCGCAATCAAGACCAGCACCGTCTCGACCCCCATCGTGCCGCGGCCGCTGCCCAGTTCCAGCCCCCCCGCCTTGATCATGGGGCCGACGACGTCGCCGATGGCATGGGGCAAGCGGGCGAGGATCCCGGCCATGATCAACAGGCTGATGCCGTTGCCGATGCCGTACTCGTCGATCTGCTCGCCGAGCCACATCAAGAAGACGGTGCCGGCCGTCATGGTCAGCACGCCCGCCAGTTGCCAACTGAACAGGATGCCGCTGCCCGGGTCGGCCTGGTCGCGGAGGAACGCCGGGTTGACTGTGCCCGATCTGGCCAGCCAACCCATGAACGCCCAGCTTTGGCCCAGGCAGAGGACCACGGTCGCATAGCGGGTGTATTCGTTGATCTTTTTGCGGCCGCTCTCCCCTTCTTTCTGGAGTTTTTCCAGGGGCGGGTACACGCTGGCCAGGAGCTGGAAGATAATCGAGGCGGAGATATAGGGCATGATTCCCAGGCCCCAGATGGTGGCCTGGCTGAGCTGCGTGCCGCTGAAGTTCGCCATGTAGGAGAACATGTCGGTCAAGCCGCCCCCGCCGCCCGCACCGCTGAACAGTTGCCGCAGCCGCTCCGTGTTGAAGATCGGCAGCGGGACCCAGTAGCCGACGCGGTAAATGGCCAGGAAGAGCAGCGTCAGCAGGATCTTCCGCCGCAGCTCGGGGATGGTGAAGACGACGCGGATTTTTTCCCACATAGGTCGATCTGCCTATTGCGACTTCTTGCGCTTTTCCCGCATGGATCGATCCGTCTATTTCGACTTCTTGCGCTTTTTGAGGACGGGGGCCTTGCCGGGCAAGACCACGACTTGCCCCCCCGCGCGCTCGATCTTCTGTTGGGCCGAGGCACTGAAGCGATGGGCGGAAATCTTCAGGCTCTTGGTCAACTCGCCGTTGCCCAGCACCTTCAGCACGTCGTACGCTCCCTTGACGACCTGGCGGAGCTTCAGGGTGGACGGGTTGACTTCGTCGCCGGCCTGGAAGCGGGCTTCCAGTTGGGCGAGGTTGACCACGGCCACCACGGCCGCGAAGCGGTTATGGAAGCCGCGCTTGGGGACGCGGCGGACCAGCGGCATCTGGCCGCCCTCGAAGACGGACAAGGCCCAGTAACCGGCGCGCGACTTCTGGCCCTTGTGGCCGCGGCCGGCGGTCTTGCCTTGGCCGGAGCCGATGCCGCGCCCCAGGCGCTTCCGTGCCCGGTTCCGCTCGACGCCGCGATGAATGTCGTTGAGGTTCATGACAGCGAGACTCCGCGGAGCCGCTCGACCTCGGTCTTGGAGCGGAGCAGCTCCAAGGCGCGGATGGCGGCCTTGGCCAGGTTGATCGGGTTGTTCGAGCCGAAGCTCTTGGTGAGGATGTCGCGGATGCCGCCGGCCTCGCAGACGGCGCGGACCGCCATGCCGGCGATCACGCCCGTGCCGGGGGCGGCCGGAATCAGCACCACCTGCGCCGCCCCGAAATGCCCCTCGGAGACGTGCGGAATCGACGTGCCCTGCATCGGGATCGGGATCATGCGGCGGGCGCCGTCCTTAACGGCCTTTTCTACGGCCGGCGGCACCTCGTTGGCCTTGCCGTAACCCCAACCCACGCGCCCGCGGCCGTCGCCGACGACCACCAGGGCGGTGAAGCTGAAGCGGCGGCCCCCCTTGACCACGGCGGCGCACCGCCGGATCTTGATTACCTTGTCGATCAGCTCGCCGCGAGTCGATGTTTCCGTCTGCGCGTTGGACATAGGCACTTGGGTTCTTGGGGACGCCGGGAAAAAGGGGACAGTCCCCCCTTTGCCGGAACGGCCCGCAGGGTGCTGCGCACAAATGGGGACTGTCCCCCTTTTCCTCCCTAGAACTTCAATCCGGCCTGGCGTGCGGCGTCGGCCAGTGCGGCGACGCGGCCATGATACTTGTAATCGCGACGGTCGAAGACCACTTCCTGGATGCCGGCCGCCAGCGCGCGGGCGGCGATGGCCTTGCCCACGGCCGCGGCCGCCGTCTTGTTGCCGCCGTAGCGGAGCTCGCCGCGGAGTGGCTCGTCGCGGGTGCTGGCGGCTGCCAGCGTCCGCCCCGCCCCGTCGTCGATGATCTGCGCATAGACGTGCTGATGGCTGCGGAAAATGCTCAAGCGGGGCCGCAAGGCGTCCCGCTTCAGGCGGTTGCGCACGCGGACCGCCCGCCGCGTTCGCTGTCGTAGAGTGCGTCGTTCCTGTTGCACGTTTCGGTCTCCGCTATTTCACCATGGCCTTGCCTTGCTTGCGGCGGACCGGCTCGCCGAGGTAACGGATGCCTTTGCCCTTGTAGGGCTCCGGTTTCCGCCGCGCGCGAACCTCGGCCGCAAACTGGCCGACCAACTGCTTGTCGATGCCTTGGATGACGATGTGCTGCTGGTCCGGGCAGGCGACCTTGATCCCTTCGGGGATCGGCACCTGCAGCTCGTTGGCGAAGCCGATGCGAAGCTGGAGGATGTTCTTCTGCACGGCCGCGAGGTACCCCACGCCCACGATCTCCAGCCGCTTCTCATAGCCCTGCGTGACGCCGACGATCATGTTTTGCAGCGCGGCCCGCGTCAGCCCGTGCAGGGCGCGGCTGAGCCGCTGGTCGTCGGCGCGGCTGACCGTGACGGTGTTGGACTGCGGATTGACAGCGACGGAGACCTCGGGGCGAAACTGCCACTGCAGCTTGCCGCGCGGGCCTTCGACGGTCAGGACGCAGTCGGCCACCGAGACCGCGACGCCCTGCGGGACCTCGACGGGTTTTCTTCCGATGCGGGACATGGGGTTGGCCTTTTGGGATATGTGCGGCTGGGCGGCCCGCGGGGGCCGGCGGTTGTCGGGGTTCACCAGACCTCGCAGAGCACCTCGCCGCCGAGCTTGCGCTGCCGTGCCTCGCGGTCGCTGATCACCCCGCGACTGGTGCTGATGATCGAGATGCCCAGGCCGCCCAGGATCGGCTTCAATCCGGTAGCGCCGCTGTAAACGCGGCGGCCGGGCTTGCTGACGCGGCGGATCCGCCGGATCACGCGCTCCCCGTTCGGACCGTACTTCAGGTGCAGGCGGAGCTGGCTGGCCGGCTTCTCGGGGACCTCCTCCCAGTCCCAGATGTAGCCCTCGCGCTTCAGGACTTCGGCCAAGCCCCGCTTGACCTTCGACAGCGGCAGATCCACGTTCGGCTTCTCGACGCGCACCGCGTTGCGGATACGGGTCAACATGTCGGCGATGGGGTCGGTCATCATGGTCTTGTGGCCCAACTTCTTCTCTTACGCGCCCTTACCAACTCGCCTTGCGGACGCCGGGAATCAGGCCGTCGTCCGCCAACTTGCGAAAACAGATCCGGCAAATCCCGAACTTCCGATACACGGCCCGGGGCCGCCCGCACAGCCGACACCGCCGGACCAGGCGGGTCGAGAACTTCGGCTTCCGCAGCGCCATTGCGATCTTCGATTTACTTGCCATGCCGTCGAGATCCTCCGCCCCGCCTGCTCCTGGTAAAGAACCCTCACGCCACCCGCAACGGCATCCCGAACCGCCGCAACAACTCGCGGGCCTCGTCGTTGCTGGAAGTGCTGGTCACCAGCGTCACGTTCATACCTTGGGTGAAACTGAACTTGTCCGGGTTGAGCTCGGGGAAGACCAACTGCTCGGTCAGCCCCAGCGTGTAGTTGCCGTGGCCGTCGAAGCCGTTGGGATCCAGGCCGCGAAAGTCGCGGACGCGGGGCAGCGCCAGCGAGATCAGCCGGTCCAGAAACTCGTACATCCGCTTGCCGCGCAGCGTCACCTTGCAGCCGATCGACATACCCTCGCGGAGCTTGAAGCCGGCCACCGACTGGCGGGCGTGGGTCACGACCGGCTTCTGGCCGGCGATCGTTCGCAGGGCCTCAACGGCCTCCTCGATGTATTTCTTGTCCTGGCTGGCCTTGCCGACGCCCATGTTGATGACGATCTTCCGCAGCCTGGGCAGCGACAGCCGGTTGCTCCGCCCCAGGGCTTCCGCCAGCCCGGGCAGGATCTCTTGCTGGTAGCGCTCCAGGAGCCGCGGCGTGGGCGCCTTGCGGGGCTCGCCGGCCTGCGACGAGGCTTCTTTGTCTTTGCTGCGTTTTGCGCTCATGGCATGTGTTACCGTTTCGCCGGGGCGATCGTGCCGTTGGCAGCCCCGCACTTCTTGCAGTACCGCTCCTTGCTGCCGTCGGACAGCCGCCGCGAGCCCACGCGGGTCGCCGCGCCGCAGGCCTGGCAGACCAGGGCCACGTTGCTCTGCGGGACGGGCATTTCCACGGAGAGCCGGCCGCCCTGCGGGTTCCGCTGGCTCTTGCGAACGTGCCGGTAGACCCGGTTGACGCCCTCGACCACCAGCTTGCCGTCGGCCTTCACCACGCGCAGCACCTTGCCGCGCGTGCCCCGGTCGTCGCCGGTCAAGACCATCACCGTATCGTTGGCTCGAATCCACATCAGACCACCTCGGCGGCGAGGCTCACGATTTTCATGAAGTTCCGCTCACGCAACTCGCGGGCGACGGCCCCGAAGATCCGCGTCCCGCGAGGGTTCTGCTCGTTGTCGATGATCACCGCCGCGTTGCTGTCGAAACGCACGTAGCTGCCGTCGTCGCGGCGGGTGGGCTGGGTCGCGCGGACGATGACCGCCCGCACCACGCTCCCCTTCTTGATGTCGCTGGCCGGTATCACGCTCTTGACGCTGCACACCACGATGTCGCCGATGCGCGCCCAGCGGCGGTGCGTGCCGCCCAGGACCTTGATGCACATCAACTCCTTGGCGCCGGTGTTGTCGGCCACGTCCAGCCGGGTTTGCATCTGGATCATGGGACGGTCGCCTCGCTTTCCGCTGCGGGCTGGAGCTGCGTGTCGGCGGAGCGCTTGGCCAGGGCCTCGGCCCCGCGCCCCTTCTCCACGACCCGCAGCAGCCGCCAGCGCTTCGTGCGCGACAGCGGCCGGCTCTCGACGATTTCCACCAGGTCGCCGGCGCGAGACTCGTTCTGCTCGTCGTGGACCGTGCAAACCGTCTTCTGCCGCAGGTACTTTCCGTACCGCGGGTGGCGGACGAGGCGGGGAATCTCCACCCGCCGCGTCTTGGGCGTCTTGTCGCCGGTCACCACGCCGACTTCGACTCGCTTGGGCATAGCAGTGCTTTCCGCTGAAACGATGTGCCGCTACGGGGACGGGGCCGCGACGGCCTTCGCGGCGGCCAGTTCCCGCGCCCGCTGGACCGTCTTGATGCGGGCGATCAACCGCCGGTTCTTCAACAACTCGGTGTTGGCATCCAGCCGCTCGGTCTGGGCCTGCAGCCGCAACCGGAACAGGTGCTCCGTGGTCTCCTTCAAGAGCAGCCGGAGCTGCTCGTCGCTCATGTCGCGTAGTTCGCTGGGCTTGGCCATGGGTAGCGGCTAGTGGCTGGTGGCTAGTGGCGGGTCCTGCATCCTTCCGCCTGCATACTTCATTCCTGGTTACAGCGGCCGCCGGCGGAGGAAACGCACCCGGACCGGCATCTTGTGCGCCAGCCGGGCGAAACACATGCGGGCGGCCTCCTCCGAGATCCCGCCGACCTCGAATAAGACCGTACCCGGCCGCACAACCGCCGCCCAGTACTCCGGCTCCCCCTTCCCCTTGCCCATGCGGGTTTCCAGGGGGATGGAGGTAATGGGTTTGTGGGGGAAGACGCGGATGTACAAACGGCCTTCGGTCCGCAGGTACTGCTGCGCGGCGATCCGGCCGGCTTCGAGGGTTTGGGCGCTGATCCAGCCGCCCTGCACGGCCTGCAGGCCGAAGTCCCCGAAGACGACGCGGTTGCCCCGCGAAGCTTCACCTCTTATACGTCCTCTTTGGCTTTTTCGGTGCTTGACTCGTTTTGGCATCAGTGCCATCGGTGTCACCCTCGCTGAACGTGCCCAGGTTGATCCACACTTGAATGCCGATGTGGCCCTGGGCGATTTTGGCTTCGGCGAAGCCGTAGTCGATGTGGGCGCGGAGCGTGGAGAGCGGCATGGAGCCGGCGATTTGTTTTTCGCGGCGGGACATTTCCGCCCCGCCCAGCCGGCCGGACAACTGGATCTTGATCCCCTTGGCGCCCGCCTCCATCGTGGTCTCGATGGCCCGCTTCATCGTCCGGCGGAAGCCGGAGCGCTTGATCAACTGCTCGCCGATGTCCTCGGCCACGAGCTGCGCGACCAGCTCGGGGCGGTTGAGTTCTTCGATCTTGATGTTGATCCGCCGCCGCGTTTTCTCCTGCAACTCTTTCTGCAATTCCTCGACCCGCTCGCCCTTGCGGCCGATCAGCACGCCGGGGCGGGCCGAGAAGAGCACCACCTTGACCTCGTCGCGGGTCCGCTCGATCTCGATCTTGGCAATCGCCGGATAGACCGGCTTGCCGAATTTGTCCTTGCGCTTCTTGATGAAGTCGCGGATCTTCTTGTCCTCGACCAGCAGCTCGGCGAACTCCTGCTTCGGCGCGTACCAGCGGCTCTTCCAGCCGGTCATGATGCCGGTGCGGAACCCGACGGGGTTGACTTTCTGACCCATGTGCTACTCCACCGCCACGCGAATGTGCGAAAACCGCTTCTTGATGACGGAGGCCATGCCCCGCGCGTGCGGCCGCATCCGCTTGAACATCGGCCCTCCGTCGACCCGCGCATCCACCACGATCAGGTCCTTCAGGTCCGGCGCCCGGCGGTCCTCGGCGTTGGCCATCGCGCTCTTGAGGACCTTCTCCAGCATCCGCGCCCCGCGGTGCGGCTGGAAGCGGAGGATCTCCAGCGCCTCGTCGGCAAACTTCCCGCGAATCAGGTCCGCCAGCGGGCGGACCTTGCGGGCGCTGATCCGCGCGAACCGGTGCGTCGCCTCGTAGGCCATGTTACTTCTTCCCCTTGCCGCCGTGGCCGCGGAATGTCCGCGTGGGCGCAAACTCTCCCAGCCGGTGCCCGACCATCTCCTCCGTCACGAACACCTTCATGTGGATCTTGCCGTTGTGCACCAGGAACGTATGCCCGACAAACTCGGGCACGACCGTACACGCGCGGGCCCAGGTCTTGATCGGCTCTTTCGCCCCGCTGGCGCTCATCTTCGCCACCTTGGCGAAGACCTTGGGGTCGACGAACGGGCCTTTTTTCAGGGATCGGCTCATAAGGGCGCGCTCACTTGATCTTCAACTGTCCGTAGCGCCGCGAGCGGCGGCGGCGGACGATGGCCTTATTGGAAGGTTTGCGGCGCTTGCGGGTACTGCCGCCCTTGGCCAACTTGCCGGTGGGGCTGACGGGGTGCCGGCCGCCCTTGGTTCGGCCTTCACCGCCGCCGTGCGGGTGATCGATGGGGTTCATGGCGGTGCCGCGGACATGGGGGCGGCGTCCCAGCCAGCGCTTGCGTCCCGCCTTGCCGAGCACGATGTTCATGTTGTCGGCGTTGCCCAACACGCCGATCGTGGCGCGGCAGGTCGCCGGCACGCGGCGGATCTCGCCGCTGGGGAGGTTGATCTGGGCCCAATTGGCGTCGCGGGCCGCCAGCGTGGCGTGGCTGCCCGCCGAGCGGCAGAGCACTCCGCCGCGGCCCGGCTGCATCTCGATGTTGTGGATGTCCAGCCCCGGCGGGATCTTGGCCAGCGGCAGGCAGTTGCCCAGCGCGGCCGGCGCGTCCTCGCCGCTTTGCACTTCGTCTCCCGCCTTCAGGCCCTCGGGCGCCAGGATGTAGCGCTTCTCGCCGTCGGGATAGTGCAACAGGGCGATGCGGGCGGTGCGGTTCGGATCGTACTGGATCGAATCGACCCGCGCCGGGATGCCGTCCTTGTTGCGGCGGAAGTCGATCAGCCGGTAGGCCCGCTTGTGCCCCCCGCCGCGGAAGCGGACGGTGGTCTTGCCCTGGTTGTTCCGCCCGCCTTTCCGCCGCTTCGGCTGCAGCAAGCTCTTTTCCGGCTTCGCACCGGGCGTCAGGTCGGCGAAATCGCTCACGCTCGCCTGCCGGCGGCCGGGCGAAATCGGATCGTATCGGCGTATGCCCATGTTTTTCCTAGAAGAAGTCGATGCGGTGTTCCGCGTCCAGGGTGACCACGGCCTTTTTCCAGTTCCTGGTCACGCCCTTGCGGAACCGGCTGCGCCGCGGCTTTCCCTTGCGGTTCTGCGTGCGGACGGCAAGTACCTTCACGTTGAACAGTTCCTCGACCGCGCGCTTGATGGCATCCTTATCCGCCGAAGTGTTGACCTCGAAGGCATAGGCGTTGTAACGGGTCGCCTTGTGCATGCCCTTTTCGGTCACCAACGGCCGCAGCACGATCTGTTGCGGGGTCAGCTCCAAGCGGCGTGGTTGGGTATCGTTGGCCATGGACCGGGTCCACCTTCGTTGGCTGCGCAAAGCGGGATTAGGTTGCTCCGGCGGCTGCCTTGCCGCGGAAGGCGTCCAGCACGGCGGGGGTCGTCAGCAGCCGCCGCGGCCGCAGCACCTCCAGCGCGTTGAGCTGGTCCAGCGGCAGCACCGCCACGCCCTCCAGGTTGCGGAGGCTCTTGTACACGTTCTGATCGTGGCCGGGTACCGCCACCAGCAGGCTCACGCCCTGCAGTTTCAGGGCCTTCAGGATGCCTGCCATCTCCTTGGTCTTCGGCCGCTCACAGCCGATCTGGTCGATCAAGGTCACCTCGTTGTCGGCCAGCCGGCTTGCCAGCGCCATGCGGGTGGCCAGCCGCAGGGCCTTCTTCGGGAGGCGGTAGGACCAATCGCGGGGCCGCAGGGCGTGGATGTGGCCGCCGCCCCGGCGGATGCCGCTGCGGCGCGAGCCCGCCCGCGCATTGCCCGTGCCCTTCTGCCGGTACATCTTCTTGGTGGTGCCCGCAACGTCGCTGCGGTTCTTGGTGCGGACGGTCCCCAAGCGGCGATTGGTCTGGTACATCACCACGGCGTCGTGCAACAACTGCTTGCTGACCCGCGGCGCCAACTGAGCCGGGTCGATCTCGTAGCTGCCGACTTCCGCCCCGCTGCGGTCGTAAATGGGAAGCGTCGCCATAATCCCTGACCCCTAACCTCCAACCCTAGCCCCTAACCCCTACTTCTTCGTCCCCGGCCCCAGCTTGTTGCTCGGACGAATCATGACATAACCGCCGTTGGGCCCCGGGACCGCGCCGCGGACCAGCAGCAGGTTGTTCTCCGCGTCGACGCGAACCACCAGCAGATTGCGGCCGGTGCGGCGGGAATGGCCCAGGTGACCGGCCATCTTGTGCCCCTTGAAGACGTGGTGCGGATCGGTGTTCATGCCGATCGAGCCCACGTGGCGATGGACTTTCTTAACCCCGTGGCTGGCCCGCTGGCCGCGAAAGTGCCAGCGCTTCATGGCGCCGGTGGTGCCGCGGCCCTTGGTGGTCCCGACGACGTCGACGGCCTTCACGCCGGCCAACACGTCGACTTTGAGCTGCTGCCCGACCTCCAGGCCGCCGACCTCCGGGCCATCGGCCGGGATGCGGAACTCGCGAATGAACCGCTTCGGTTCGCAATCCGCCTTGGCAATCGGCTGAACGCCGGCGGCAGCCCGCTTCTTCTGACGCTTGCTGTCGAGCCGGGCGACTTGGCCGCGGGCACAACGGATGGCCAAGCGGCGGGGTTTGTCCAGATACCCCAATTGAACGGCCCCGTAGCCGTCCTTCGCCGCCGTCTTCACTTGCAGCACGTGGCATGGCCCCGCCTGGATCACCGTCACCGGGATCACCTGGCCGGTCGAGTCGAAAACCTGGGTCATCCCGACCTTGCGGCCGAGTAGTCCAACTGCCATCACTTGGGCCTTTGCTCACGTCGCCCCGCGGGAACGACCGGCCTGGGGGCCGCGATTACCCGCGGTGCTTCCGTTTCATAATGCTTCTTGCCTGGCTTCCCGCTATCCTGTCAATGCCGGCTGGTGGCCTTGATCTTGATGTCCACGCCGGCCGGCAGGCTCAACTTGTTCAGGGCCTCGATTGTCTTGGCCGTCGCCTGCATGATGTCGATCAGCCGCTTGTGGGTGCGGATTTCGAATTGCTGGCGGGCCTTCTTGTCCACGTGCGGGCTGGACAAGACCGTAAAACGCTCGATGCGGGTCGGCAGGGGAATCGGTCCGTGAACAACCGAACCGGTCCGCTTGGCCGTATCGACGATCTCCATCGCGCTCTGATCCAGGATAGCGTGATCGTACGCCTCCATGCGGATGCGGATGGTTTCGCTTGAGTGACCGGCCACGGATAACCTCCGGCGCGACGATTCCCTGGTTGCCAAACAACACCCGCCGCGGTGGCGGGAAACCTCAAATCCTACAGCCCCGGCCGGGTGCCGTCAACGGGTCCCGAAAAAAATTGCGGCACTCCGCCTGCCAGCGCCGGAAAAGCGGACGGGCACCTTCTGTGCGGAGCACCCGCAGGGCGTGGCTCGTGGGCCATCGCGCGACTTCGTTCCTCAGGGCGTGCCATCCAACGCCTACGGCCCAGCAAGGCCCCGCAAACCCAACGAAGCTTGCCCAAACCCACTGTTGGAGCTGGCTGTGGGCCGGAAAAACCGGTTGACAGACGTTATGGCGGTGTTATTATGGATATGTCACAAGACCAGGAGGCCCCCATGCACCGCACCACGATCATGCTCCCCCCGGAGCTCAAGGCCGAGGCCTCGCGCCGCGCCCGGCGAATGGGCGTCTCGCTGGGGGAATTGATTCGCGAGTCCCTCGCTGCCTGGCTCGGCAAGCCGGACGGGTCGAGAGCGGAAGATCCCCTCTTCAGCGACGACCTCGTGTATGACGGCCCCGTGCCGCCGGACGGCTCACTGAATCACGATTACTACCTCTACGGAGAAGGGCGTGATCTACGTTGACACCGGCCCCCTCATTGCCAACTCCTTGAGGCGGGACCAGTTTCACGAATCCGCCCGGGACGCATGGGAACGCCTTGCTCGCTCCGCGGAGCGGTTGCTGACCAGCAACCTCGTGCTTGCCGAAACCATCAACTACGTGGCCTCGCGAGCCGGTCCGCGGTTCGCCGCCGAGCGCGGCCAACGTCTGCTCGAATCGACGGCCTTGACCATCCTCCGGCCCGATGCCCAGGACGACGCGCAGGCGATTCTCTTGTTGGCGAAGTTTGCCGACCAACGGGTCAGCTTCACCGACTGCGTTTCCTTCGCACTGATGAAGAGGCATCGCCTGCGCCGGGCGTTCACGTTCGACCAGCACTTCGCCGCGGCCGGATTTCAAATCTGGCCATAGCCACTCCCTCTCTCATGGTCGCGACGGCTACGGCGTGCCGGGCCAGAGGGAAGATGGCCGCAGGACGCCCTGCGGATGGGCCAGGGGATGGGCCTCATTCTCGCCCGAGCAGCCCCGAATGTCCCGATAGCCCTCGGGAGCCGGGTCGCGGTGCACCACGATCCGCCGGTCGATCAGATCGACCACCCAGTAGTCCTGAATGCCCGCAGCCGCGAAGAGGGCCGCCTTCTCGCCCAGGTCGTGATCGAGGCTGCCGTCGGCTACCTCGATCACCAGCAGGATGTTCTCGGGCGCGGGCTTAGCGCGGGAATAGTCGCGCTCCACGGCCCAGACCAGATCGGGCTCGGGCTCACTCTGGGTCTGCGGCAGGCGGATTGCACTTTGCACTCGCACGCGGACCTGGCCCACGCGGACGCTGGCGAAACTCCACTTGATCAAACGGTCCAGCACATCCTCATGACGACTACCGATCGGACTCATTTGACGGATTTCTCCTCGGATGAATTCCACGCGGCGGCGCTCACGGCGGCTGAAAATGCCGGCCTCGACCATACGCTCATACTCGTCCAGGGTGAGCTTGACCGGCTGGCCGAACTCGCGAAGCTCCCCCCGGATCAACTCGATGTGTCGCGGCTGGCGGGGTTCGAAGATGCCCTTTTCCGCCATTGATTCGTACTCTTCGAGCGACAGGCGAGCGGTCGTGCTCATCACGCGTCTCCGGTCCCTAAGGCTCTTGCTGAACCCCCCTCTCATTATACCAAGAGGCCCTACAGGAACCCTTCCAGCACTTCCGGCGGGGCGGGGCCGTAGGCGGAGGGCTCCATGGTGCAGGTCGCCCGGCCCTGGCTCAGCCCGCGCATCGCCCCCGAGTAGCCGAACAGGTTCGCCAAGGGGGCCTGGGCCTCGATGACCGTCGTGTGGCCGCGGGCCTGGGTCCGCGTGATGATCGCCCGCCGCTGCTGCAGGTCGCTGACGATTTCGCCGAGATACTCTTCGGGCACGGTGACTTCCAGGTGCATGATGGGCTCCAGGAGCACGATCCCCCCCTCGCGCAGCCCCTTGTTGAAGGCGTCGGCCGCGGCCAGGCGGAAGGCCAGCTCGTTGGATTCCGTCTCGTGGACCTGGCCGTCCAGGACCGTGGTTCGCACGTGCATCAGCGGGAAGCCCAGCGAGCCGCCCCCCTCGCCGTGCTCGGCCAGGACCTCGATCGCGGCGGTGAGCAGCGGCCCCGGCAAGCGCCCGGCCACCTCCGGGCGGGGCACCACGATCGGCTTGGGGCTCGCGGCAAAGGGCTCCATGCGGATTGTCAGCCGTGCCCAGAGCGGCTGGCCGCCCACCGTGCGGCGGCACTCGCCGGTGACCTCGACCGCGTGCTGGATCGTCTCGCGGTAGCTGACCCGCGGCTTGTGGACCCGCACGTTCAGCCGGAAATCGCGCAACAGCCGGTGCTTGATCACCTCCAGGTGCAACTCTCCCATGCCGCTGATCAGCGTCTGGCCGGTCTCCTCGTTTTCGCGGGCGTGGAAGGTCGGGTCCTGCCGCTTCATCATGTCGAGCACTTCGCCCAGCTTCTTGCGCTCGGTGGACGACTCCGGCTCGATGGCCATCGAGATGACGGTTTCGGGGAAGGTGATGGATTCCAGCAGGATCGGGTGGTGGGCGTCGCAGAGGGTGTCGCCGGTGACGGAGTGGTGCAGTCCGACGATTCCGACGATGTCGCCCGCCTCGACCGCCTCGACCTGGCTGCGGTGATCGGCTTGGATCCGCCACAACTGGGGCACGTTCTCCTTCTTGTCCTTGCCCGGGTTATACACGCGGCTGTTGGCCTTCAGCCGGCCGGAGTAGATGCGGACGTAGAACAGGTCGCCGTGCCGGTCGGCCTGGATCTTGAACACCAAGGCCGAAAACGGTTCGGCAGCCGAGGGTTTTCGGGCGATCTTGACCTCCGGGGTCTCGGGATCGCGGCCTTCGACGGGCGGCACGTCGGCCGGGCTGGGCAGATAGGCGGCCACCGCGTCCAAAAGCGGCTGCACCCCAATCCCGTCCAACGCCGAGCCACAGAGCACCGGGACGATCTGGCCGGCCAGCGTCGCCTCCCGCAGCGTCTTCTGCAACAAGGCCTCGGGGACCTCGTCGCCCGCCAACAACCGCTCGGTCAGTTCGTCGCTCAAGAGTGAGAGGTGATCGATCAGGCGCGTTCGCCACTGCTGGGCCAGGCCGGACAGGTCTTGCGGAATGTCCTCCTCGACAACCTCCGTCCCTTCGCCCGGCGGCCGGAAGGTGAGGAGCTTCATCCGCACCAAGTCGAGGATCCCACGGAAGGCGTCGCGGAGATGCGGCGGCCCGCTGCCCACCGGCAAGGTAATCGGCACCGGCTTGCACCCCAGCCGGCTACGGATTTCGTCCACCGTCCCGAAGAAATCGGCCCCTTCGCGGTCCATCTTGTTGATGAAGGCGATGCGCGGCACGTGGTACTTGTCCGCCTGGCGCCAGACGGTCTCGCTCTGGGCCTCGACGCCCTCGCGGGCACTGAAGACCACCACGCCGCCGTCCAGCACCCGCAGGCTCCGCTCGACTTCGGCCGTGAAATCGACGTGCCCGGGCGTGTCGATCAGGTTGATCACCGCGTCCTGCCAGGGGAAAGTGACGCAAGCCGACTGGATGGTGATGCCCCGCTCCTGCTCCTCCGGGTCGTAATCGGTGACCGTGGTGCCCTTGTCGACCGCGCCCACGCGGTGCGTAAAGCCGCTGTAGTAGAGCATCCGTTCCGTGACGGTGGTCTTGCCCGCGTCGATGTGGGCAATGATGCCGATGTTGCGAACGTTGCGGATATCGTGGGACATGGCAGCACCAAAGCATTGTCGGCAAAGGGCTTAATAATAGGATCGCCGCCGCGGAAGATCAATGGGGCGCCTGGTGGCCGCGCATGGCTCGGAAATCGCGGCTCAGCGTCCGGCACGTCGGAACCCTGCGACGCATCACGCCGCATCCGAGACGTATTCCTGTGGAATCCACTGAGTATCCGTTTTGCCGTCAGAGTATCGGGTATAGCAGCCGCACTGGTATAAGAAGCCCGCGGGATCACTCCGAATTCTGTCGAGGAACTCCTCTAAGTCTGCCGCGATGGGTGATTCCGTGAAATCGTCGTGATCTGCGTAGTAGATCTTGCCCGCATCATCGCCAACCCCTACCACGAAGAAGTTGGCCGAGTGTGGAATTTCCCCAAAGGCGATGCCTTCCCTCAGCCAGGCGGGCATCTGCTCCTTCTCCCAGCCCATCGCGGACAATTCGTCTCGCATCGTTTGGGAGCGCGCCACCCATTCCTCGACGGGGAAGAAGGTCACACCAGCCGCTTCCGACCGCGAATCGCGGTAGAGGGTCATCCCGTTGTGGAGGCCGTAGAGGAGCTTGAATGGCCCCCCCGCTTTCCCCAGCAGCGAGTCTATCATTGCCAAGGCCTTCGCACTGGCGGGTCGCCTCAGGGCATGCGAGACCCTTGCGGTAAGGTCCAGCTTCTCCAGGCGATCGCCACAGGCGTAGCACCGAAAGGCCGGCGATGCGTCCTTTACGTGCCCTTCGAATTCCGCGAGTGCCATTTACCGTCGCCTCCGTGTCTTGAGGTGTGTGAACGCCCTACCGTCGCCGCGGCTTTTAGAGGTCGGTCGGGTGCCGGAGAGCAGCTCGGCCGCGGCGCCCACGGCCTCACCGAGCGTGTGCGGATGGATGGTTTCGGCCAGGTCGCGGGCGGTTTCGGTAGACGTTCAGCCACCAGGGCCCCCCTCCGCGTGAAAACCGATTCTCTGCCTCGGCTTCGGCTCCGGCGGCGCCATCAACTGCCGGATCGCGTCGAAAACGATCTTGAACTGCGCGTCGTACTTCTTCTCCAGGGCGTCGAGCTTGCGGGCCAAGTCAGCGTGGGAGGCCAGCATTTGCCGCAGCCGCACGAACGCCCGCATGATCTCCACGTTCACGGCCACCGCTCGGGGGCTGCGGAGGACGCCGGAGAGCATGGCCACCCCCTGCTCGGTGAAGGCATACGGGGCGTAACGCCGACCGCCGCGGCCCTGGGCCACGTTTGAGGCGCCAAATTGGCGCCTCAAACGCTCAAACTCCTCCGGGGATAACTGAAACATGAAGTCGGCCGGGAACCGTTCCATGTTCCGTTTGACCGCCCGGACGAGCGCCTTGGTCTCGACGCCATAGAGCGAGGCCAAGTCGCTGTCCAGCATGACCTTATGGCCGCGGATGAGCAGTATGGCCCGCTCAATCCGCTCGGCGGGAATCAGAGAGGTTGGCTCAACCATGACTTCCTCCCCACGGCCCAACATCTCCGGGGCCTGCAAAACGACCTGCAAGACGGGTCGGGAGCCTTATTTCTCGCGCGGGCACAGGACCGCAGACAGGTATCTCCCCGCCTTTGCCGCGCGCCAAGGCATTACCGCCGCCGCGGCTTGTAAAGGTCGGTGGCGGTGCCGAAGAACATTTCGGCCGCCGCCCCGAGCGTCTCGCTGAGCGTGGGATGCGGGTGGATGGTTTCGGCCAGATCGCGGGCCGAGGCGCCCATCTCCAGGGCGAGCACGGCCTCGGCCACCAACTCGCCGGCCCCGCTGCCGACGATGCCACAGCCCAGCAGGCGACCACTGGGGGGGTCCACCAGCCACTTGGTGAGGCCCTCGGTGCGGCCCATGCTTTGGGCCCGTCCGCTGGCCGCCCAGGGGAACTGGACGACCTCGACCTGGCGCCCCGCCGCCTTGGCCTCGTTCTCGGTCAGACCGGCCCAGGCGATTTCCGGATCGGTAAAGACCACCGCGGGGATAGCGCGGGGCTCGAAGGCAGCCGCTTGGCCGGCCAGGGCCTCGACGGCCGCCTTACCCTCGTGCGCCGCCTTGTGGGCCAACAGCGGCTGCCCCGCCACGTCGCCGATGGCCAGCAGGTGCGGGTCGCGGGTTCGCCGCTGGGCATCCACCGCCACGAAGCCCCGCGGGTCAATCTCGGCGCGGGTGTTCTCCAGTCCCAGGTGGTCGCTGTTGGGCTGCCGGCCGACCGAGACCAGCACGCGGCTGAACCGCTCGACCTTCTTTTCCGCCGCCCCCTCGAAAGTCGCTTCGATCGCGTCCGGCTTTTCGGCCACCGCCACGACCTTGGTCTGCAGGTGGATCGCCGCAAACTCTTTTTCCAGCCGTTTCTGCAGCGGCTTGACCAGGTCGCGGTCGACGCCGGGCAGGAGGCTATCGGTCAGCTCGACGACCGAGACGCGGCTGCCCAGCGCGGCATAGACCAGGCCCAGCTCCAGCCCGATGTATCCGCCGCCGACGACCAGGAGCGACTCCGGCACGTCGGCCAGCTCCAACGCGCCCGTGGAGTCCATGATCCGCGGCGAGGCCACGTCAAACGCCGGGAGCGTCGCCGGCCGCGAGCCGGTCGCCAGGATGCAGTGCTCGAAGCGGAGGCGGTCGTCACGGACGCCCCTCTCCCCTTGCGGGAGAGGGGTCGGGGGTGAGGGGGTCAGTCGCAACGTCTGCGAGTCCTCCAGCACACCATGCGCACGGATGACCTCGACCTTGCGCTTGGCGGCGACCTGCTTCAGGCCGGAACTGAGCGTGGCGATGACCTTCTCCTTGCGGGCTCGCATGGCGGCCAGGTCCACCTCCGGCCGGCCGTAGCGGACGCCCCACTCGGCCAGGTGCCGGGCGTCGGCCATGCCTTTGGCCACATGCAGCAGGGCCTTCGAGGGGATGCAGCCGCGCAAGAGGCAGGTGCCGCCCAGCCGCGGCTCCTGGTCCACCAGCGCGACCTTCAGCCCCAGGTCCGCGGCCAGGAACGCGGCGGCATAACCGCCCGGCCCGCCGCCCAGCACCACCAGTTGTGTGTCCATGGAGGGATTAGGGATTGGGGATTGGGGATTAGAGATGGCGGATGGGGGACTGCAAAGCCCCCGGACTGCGTCCGGGGGTCAGGGACTCGCCAGCAGTAACGTCCCCGGGTTCTCCAGCGTGTGGATCAGGTCGTTGAGGAAGCGGGCGGCCATGGCCCCGTCCACCAGGCGATGGTCGTAGGAGAGGCTCAGTGGCAGCATCAGCCGCGGCTCGATGCGGTCGTGGCCCTCGCCGTGGACGGCCGGCAGCCAGCGAGCCCGGCCCAGCAGGAGAATCGCCACCTCGGGATGGTTGATGATGGGCGTGCTGTAGCTGCCGCCCACCGCACCCATGTTGCTGATCGTAAAGGTGCCGCCGCGGAGGTCTTCGACGCCGAACTGGCCGCCGCGGGCCCGCTGGGCGATGGCCGCAACGGCCTGGGCCAACTCGGCTACCGTCAGCCGATCGGCATTGCGGACCGAAGGCACGACCAGCCCGCGCGGCGTGTCCACCGCGATGCCGAGATTCACGTAGTCCTTGTAGACGATCTGGTCGCCCGGCTCGTCGAAGCTGGCGTTGAGGACCGGGTGGCGGCGGAGGCAGGCGGCCACGGCCTTCATCACCAGCGCAAGCAGGGTCAGCTTCACGTCGGGGCCCAGGGTGCCCGGCGGCACGCCTTGGCGGATGCGTTCCAGGTCGGTCACGTCGGCGTCGTCGAAATTGGTCACGTGCGGGATGGTCGTGGCGGAGCGGACCATCTGTTCGGCGATGGTGCGGCGGATGCGGGAGATCCGCTCGCGGCGGACGCTTCCCCAGGCATCTTGGCCGGGCTGGCCAGGGGCCGCTGCCGGCTCCCCGGCCGCTTGCGGCTGCGCAGCGGCGGCAGCCTGGACATCTTCCAGAGTGATGCGGCCCTGCCGGCCGCTGCCGCGGACCGCGGTCAGATCAACGCCCAGCTCGCGGGCGACCCGGCGGGCCGCCGGCCCGGCAGGCACGGGCGCTGTCCCCCTCGCCCCTTGCGGGAGGGGGCCGGGGTGAGGGGGAATCGCTGTCGCAACGCTTGGCGCCGCTTGCGGCGTCGTAACCGGTGTCGCCGGCTGCGCAGCCGCAAGCGGCGCCTGCTCGGCTTCCACCGTCAGGATCGGCTGGCCCACCTGGATCGTTTCCCCCTTGTGGACGTGGAGCTTAAGCACGCGGCCGCCGTGGGGGCACGGGATCTCGACCACGGCCTTGTCGGTCTCCAGCTCGACCACCCCGTCGTTGGCCGCGATCCGCTCGCCTTCGTGTACGAGCACGTTGACCACGTCGCCCGAGTGGATGTTCTCGCCCAGCTCGGGAAGTTTGAAGTCGATGTTCATAGCTTGGCCCGGAGGCTCGGTGGTAACACGTCTGGCAAGCGACGCACTATTCTTCGTCGCCGCCGAGAGACGAAGCGCCCTCATCCCATTCCTCGCCGCCGGACGAGGAGGAGCTGTCGTCTGAGATCGCGTCGAGGAGCTGCAACACGATCCTATTTGTTAGCTCGCTCTTAAAGACCTCCCTAAGATGCTCGACTAACGCCCTCTCATTTTGCTCGGGCGACTGCCCCCTGCTGCCCACCGGCGTCCCACCCTTGCGTTGCTCAGAGTAGACGGTCACGGGGTACGGCTCCACGCCCTGCTCGACGCGCAACAAGGGATATCGGTACCCCAGCCCCGGTGCGACAAGGTAGCAGTTGTGAACGAACCCGCCTTTGCCGTGAGGCGCGGTGTCCACCTCGAATCGAATCGTCCCCTTCGTCTTCTCCTGCAGCCCCGCGCCGGCCTCGATAAGGACGCGGCGCACGGTCCGGGGCTTGGTGGCGAGGTCGAAATCCGGCCAAAGGTTTTCCGTCATTGCAGTCACCTATGATTCGAGGTTCAGTCGAAAGAACACGGGAAGATGGTCCGACGCCCTTTCCTGGTCCGGCCTCCCCCGGTCCGTCGTGAGCATTACCGGACCTGCCCGCTTGAGAATCCGGAGCTGCTCCTCGGGGAACAAGGGAAGGAGGTCGGGGCGAACGACCACCTGATCGATCAAGTGCCAGAACAACTCGTTCTGCCGATTGTTGTGGAAGTAGTAGGAGCCAGGCGGAGAACCCGGATCGCCGCCAAAGCATCGCCACATTGGATTATAAAAGAACTCGTAGCTTTGTCCACGAACCGTGCGCGCCTTGCGGCCACCAATCTCCCTCACTCGGATTGCGTGGAGGCCATTTGCGGCGGTGATTTCGGGGTCGAACGGGTTCGCGTTCAAGTCCCCCAGAACGATCGTTCGTTTATGCCCGGCGCGCGACTCGACCCAAAGAACATTGTCACTGACCCTGGAGAAGAAGGCTTGCCGATCATTTTTATCCGGGTGGTTGTGGATGTCAAGGCCGTGGACTACTGCCACGTTGATCCCGGCGTGGCCATCGCGCTTGAACTGCCAGAAGTCCATACGATTGTCCGCTATCGGCGGCTCGATCCGGGCCATGCAGTCGGGGCCGAACCTGCCGTACACCGAAAAGCGATCGTGGCTGGATATGTGCGCGAAATCACCGACACTGCCAAGCAGCCTTGAAAGATTGCGGCGGGACCCTACGTGCTCGATAAGCACGAGGAGGTCGACATGGTGCTCCTCGACCATGCGCACCACAAGGCCCTCAAGGGGCCTTCGATGAACATTCCAGAAAAGGAAATTCATAATCGCCGGCGGTCGCTGCCCTCCCGTTCGCTATAAATCGATGGGGTTCGGCTTGTCCGGATGCAGCTCCAAGGTTTGGATGGCTTGTGCCAGCTTCCCTTTCGAGAATTGCCCGGCGTGGGCCAGCTCGACCAACGCGGCCAGGGCGATGTTCTCGGCGTCGACCTCGAAGAAGCGGCGGAGCTCCTGGCGGGCCTCGCTGCGGCCGAAGCCGTCGGTGCCCAGCACCGTATACTCCGGGCCGACCCACGGCGCAATCGCCAGCGCCAGCGGGCTGGCGTAGTCCAGGGCGGCCACGATCGGGCCTGAGCCGCTCCGCAACACCCCTTCCACGTAGGGCTGCCGCGGCTCCGCGGCCGGATGGAGGCGGTTCCAGCGGTCGCACACGCGGGCGTCCTGCCAGAGCGACTTGTAGCTGGTGACGCTGTAGACGGTGCTGGCCACGCCGAACTTCGCCTCCAGCAGGTCCTGTGCCCGCAGGGCCTCGCGGAGGATGGCGCCGCTGCCCAGCAGCCGCACCCGCGGTTTCTTCGCCCCCAGGTCGCGCTCAGAGAGCTGATAAGCGCCGCGGCAGATGCCCTCGGTCGACCCCGGCGGCAGGATCGGCATCTCGTAGTTCTCGTTCATCAGCGTGATGTAGTAGAAAACGTCCTGCTCCTCGTAGTACATCCGCCGGATGCCGTCCAGGATGATCACCGACAACTCGTACGCGTAGCAGGGATCGTAGGCGCGGACGGTCGGATAGGCCAGGGCCATGAGCTGGCTGTTGCCGTCCTGGTGCTGCAGGCCTTCGCCGGCCAGGGTGGTGCGTCCGGCGGTGCCGCCCATCACGAACCCGCGGCAGCGCATGTCGCCGGCCGCCCAGAACAGGTCGCCGATCCGCTGGAAACCGAACATCGAGTAGTAGACGAAGAAGGGGATCATGCTCACGCCGTGGCTGGAGCGGGAGCTGGCGGCGGCGATGAACGACGACAGCGAGCCGGCCTCGGTGATCCCCTCCTCGAGGATCTGCCCGTCGACCGCCTCGCGGTAGTAGAGCACGTTGTCCGAATCGACCGGCTCGTAGAGCTGTCCGACGTGCGAGTAGATGCCGAATTGCCGGAAGAGGGCCTCCATGCCGAAGGTGCGTGCTTCGTCGGGGACGATCGGCACCACGTAGCGGCCGATGTTCTTGTCGCGCATCAGCCGGACCAAGAGCCGCACGAAGGCCATGGTGCTGGACACTTCGCGGCCCTCGCTGCCGGCGAAGAACTCGGCGAATTCGTCCCACTGCGGCGGCTTCAGCCGCATGGTCGGCGAGCGGCGGCCCGGCACGAACCCCCCCAGCGCCGCGCGGCGCTCCCGGAGGTAAGTTATCTCCGGGCTGTCGTCCGGCGGCTTGTAGAACTCGGCGCGGGCGGCCGCGGCCTCGCTGATGGGGATGTCGAAGCGGCGGCGGAACTCGATCAGCTCCGCCTGGTTGAGCTTCTTCTGCTGGTGGGTGACGTTGCGCCCCTCGCCCGCCTCGCCCAGCCCGTAGCCCTTGATCGTCTGCGCCAGCACCACGGTGGGCGAGCCGCGGTGCGCGACCGCCGCCTGATAGGCCGCGTAGACCTTCCGCGGATCGTGGCCGCCGCGGCTGAGCCGCTGCAACTGCTCGTCGCTCAGGTCGGCCACCAGCGCCGCCAGCCGTGGATCGGCGCCGAAAAAGTGGGCGCGGATGTAGCTGCCGGGCATGACGGTGTATTTCTGCATCTGCCCGTCCACCACCTCGCCCAATCGCCGCACCAGCAGGCCGTCGGGGTCGCGGGCCAAGAGCGGATCCCAATCGGAGCCCCAGATCACTTTCAGCACGTTCCAGCCGGCGCCGCGGAACGCGCCTTCCAGCTCCTGGATGATCTTGCCGTTGCCGCGAACCGGCCCGTCCAGCCGCTGCAGGTTGCAGTTGACCACGAAGATCAGGTTGTCCAGTTGCTCGCGGGCGGCCAGGGTGATGGCCCCCAGGGTCTCCGGCTCATCGCACTCGCCGTCGCCCACGAAGCACCACACCCGCGAGGCCGTGGCGTCCGGCTTGATGCGGCGGTCCACCAGGTAGTGGTTGAACCGCGCCTGGTAGATGGCCATCAACGGCCCCAAGCCCATCGAGACCGTGGGGAACTCCCAGAAATCGGGCATCAGCCAGGGGTGCGGATAGCTCGACAGGCCGCCGCCGGGCTGCAGCTCGCGGCGGAAGTTGATCAACTGCTCCTGGCTCAGCCGGCCCAGCAGGTACGCCCGGGCGTAGATCCCCGGCGCGGCATGGCCCTGGAAGAAAACCTGGTCCGGCGGCGAGCGGCCCTGCTTGCCGTGCAGAAAATGGTTGAACGCCACTTCGTACAGCGTGGCGGCCGAAGCGAACGTCGAGATGTGGCCGCCGATCCCCGGGCTCCGCTGGTTCGCCCGGACCACCATTGCCATCGCGTTCCAGCGGATGATGCTCTTGATCTTCCGCTCCAACTGGCGGTCGCCGGGGTAGGGAGGCTCCTGGTCGGCGGGAATGGTGTTGACGTGGGGCGTGGTGTCGCTGCAGGCCAGCCGCACGCCCAGGCGGAACGCCTCGTGCCGCAGCCCTTCCAGCAGGTACTCGGCCCGCGGGCGCCCCTGGCCCTCCACGACCGACCGCAAGGCATCGAGCCATTCGCACGTCTCTTGCGGGTCCGCGTCGCCGGCCGGGGCGGGAGAAACGCCCAAAGCAGGGTTGTCCGGCTCGATCGGCGGTTTCATGGCGCGTCCCCTCGTTCGCCTGTCATTTTACGGGGAAGACGCCGGGGGTCCATAGGGGCGCTGGGCAGCCGGCAGAGCGGCACCCGTAGGTTATGCTTCAGCATAACGATCTCGCAGTGTTATGCTAAAGCATAACCTACGAACTAGGAAGCACTCGTCGCCACGGCCGGCCGGGCCCGATTCTTCTTGACGATCAGGTCGATCTCACAGTCCAGTATGCTGAGCAAGGCCGTCAACTGGTCGATAGACTTGGCGTAGTTCGTCGGATCCAGCAAGCGGTACAACTGTGCGGGCGACGTGCCCAGGCGACGAGTCAACTCCCGCCTGCTCAACGAGCTGCTCTGGACCCGCTCCCGCGCCGCCAGCGTCAGCTTGTAGAGTAAGAGATTTCGCAGGTAGCGGGGGTCGCGATTGTAATCGAGCACCTGCTCGATATGGACCGTCGCTTCCTCGCCCGACCCCAAGACATAGGTGAACGCCTCATTACCCAGTTCTTCGTCAACGGCCACCCGCGTGATGGGATTCTCGCGTGACGGCCGCAACTCGAGCTTTGCGTACGGAAAGCAATACGTCTTGCGCGAAGTTGCGACGTCGAACGCTTTTCTTCGATTGTCGTAATGGACCGATTTGATCTTCACAGGCGCCCCTCCGCGCGCAACTCGGCGATCAGCCCCAGGAGTCTCGGCGTTGCTACGCCTTTCATCGCCAAGCCGTGGTCCAGGTCCCACTTCAGCACGAGCTTCTTGTCGCGGTACACGTGAACGTGCCTGGGGCCATGATCCCCAACCCACGCCAGAAAGACGTAGTTGCCCCTGCGGATCTTGCCCATTACCAAATGTTACCACCGGCGATAACAGATGTCAAGACCCTGCCAGCGAGACAGACCGCAAACACAGCGACAACAGCCGACGGCAACCGGCCGGTTGCGGTCCCCAAACCGTTCCTCGATAATGGCTGTGCGGAACAACAGCGCATGGAGGCCAAGGCAGGGAACGCAGAGAAATTTTTCCCCCGAGGTGCCAGATGAAGAAAGACCCGAGAAACCGCATCAGCAGGCAGCACTTCCTGAAGATCGTGGCAGGCGGTGCGATCGGCGCTGCGCTGCCGCGCATCGCGCGTGCCCAGCCGCCGGACCCCACCAGTCACGTCTATAAGACCGTGGGCGAGTGCCAGATCAAGGCAGACGTGTATCAAGCGGTCCCGGCGGCGCGCAAGCCGGCCGTGATGTGGATCCACGGCGGCGCCCTGATCATGGGCTCCC
>Ga0326727_10003671_pt1 | contig 48332 bp, 44 predicted proteins | sample MB2enrmetagenome_FD_207643 | JGI IMG/M metagenome (GOLD analysis project Ga0326727, IMG submission 207643) | Lab enriched peat soil microbial communities from McLean, Ithaca, NY, United States - MB29MY | ecosystem: Environmental > Terrestrial > Soil > Wetlands > Peat | place: USA: New York... | reverse complement strand
CCAGCAGGTCGGCCAAGAATTGTTCCAAACGTGTTCGACATTTTGCAATTTCGCTCTCGGTCATGAACCGGAGCTTAACACCTCTCTTGGGAGAGGTCAATAACTTAACGTAGTAGTACTAGGACCGTGCCGCCTTCGAACCTCTCTGTTCACGCCATCTCGCTTTACAGGGATTGAGGCTCCCAGCCCTTGCGGTATTCGCGGGACAAGTATTGGTTCGCTTCCGGGACATTGGTGATCTTCCGGTTCACGCTGTCGTACAGCAGCCTCCGGCCCGTGCGTAACGCGATTGCGTACAAGTTGACCGCCTCGGAAATCGGGCCCGCGTTCAAAAAGCTTCCCGGTGATTGCGCCCCGCCTCGGACGGCCGCCATCCATTGGCGCAAGCTCGGCGTTACCTCGCCCGGTACGGGTAACTGCCGGGCAGGAACCGGAGGGTGCCCAGGCATCCTCTTTTCGGGTATCAATCGCGGACTCTCAAGGAAAAAGCCCGCCAGTGCTTTCCCCCTGTCGCCGACAAACATTATGCCTTCGGGCGGAAGCTCTTTATTGTCCTCTTCCAGTTCCGGCGGCGTGGGCGGCCGCATCCCGCCGTCATACCAGATCAGATCCACCGCCGCCCTTTCACCCTGTGCCGGATACTTGAAGCGGACAACACTGGCCGTGGGAAAGGAGAAGTCATTCTTTACCCTCTTCGGGACGACATCATTGAATTCACAGGTGTGACTTAGTCCTGGCTCGACACTGGCCGGGGATCCCAACTCCAGGGCATTGAAGACGGTCCAGAGACTGTAATGGCCCATGTCCGCCATCGAGCCGCCTCCGAAGTCATACCACCCGCGAAAGACCATGTGCGTGTAATTGGGATGATAGGGACGGGCGGCCTCCGGACCCAGCCACAAATCCCAATCGAACCCGCCCGGGATGGAGGGCGTGTCGGTCGGAATACTCGTGTACTGCGGCCACACCGGACGGTTCGTCCAGTTGTGGACTTCCCGGAGCGTGCCAATGGAACCGTCCTTGATCCAAGCGAGAACTCGCTCCATCGATCCGTTGGCATCCCAAGGCATAAAGTACGTGGCAACGCCCTTCTCGCGGGCGGTATCGATCACCAGCCGGGCTTCCTCCAGGCGATTGGCAATGGGCTTGTGCGTGATTACATGCTTGCCCTTCTTCATGGCGGCGATGCTGATGACACCGTGCAGATGGTCCGGCGTCATTATCTTGACCGCGTCCAGGTCCTTTTCTTTGTCCAACAACTCGCGGAAGTCCGCATAAGACGAGCAGCCGGCGAATGTTCCGCCCGGACGCTTAGCGGCATAATAGGTCTCAACGATGTCTTTTGCGACCTCCCGCCCTCCCGGAATAACACCCTCCGTGTTCCAATCCGGCTTCCCCAGCGTGGTGCGAATCTCCTGGAGAAGGGAATCTCTTGACCAATCCCGATACCCGACGGCGTACTTCGAGGGGTCGCAAACCGAAACAATCTGGATCTCCGGCGCGGCCAGTAAGGGCAGCATCTCCCGCAGGCCCTGCGTGCCTGCGCCAATGTAAGCCAAAGTGATTTTGTCACTGGGTGCGACAACCCCAGAACCTCCCAACACGTAGCTTGGAACAATGGTGAACGCCCCCGACGCGGCGGCCGTTCCCAGAAACTCGCGCCGACTAATCCCCGAATTCATTTTCCCACCTCATGTGCCAAAGATTTAATCTGGGATTTCCGATTTGGACCTCCTACCCGTGCCCATCGTACACTTCTCCTCCCATCGACACAACGAAACTTATCATTAGATCAGGCCCCAGCCAAGGTCGCGCGTTCCGATGGCCAGTATTGCGCGTCTGACGAGCCCGGCTTGCCGCCCCGTCATCGATTTCTCGGACACCTCACCGTCCCTTCCCAGTGTTCCCCAGACTTTGCAGCCGCAATCGGTGTGCTATCCGTTCGGCACCGGCAGCGCCCAGATCCGCCGCAGCATCTGGCCAAACAGGTGCCGGTGCAGACGTCCCTCGGCCAACATCAACCCGTAGTACCTGGCGTGCTTGATCAGCCGCCCGCCAGTCTTCACCAGCCGCTGCTGCAGGCTTGTCAGCGACCCTGCGCCGATTCTCTTCGGCTGCACGAGGCGGCGCCACAGGTTGCCCAGGTTGTAGGCCAGCAGGCTCAATGGTCAGCGCGCTTCATTGGCCCAGAACCGATGACACGATAACCGGGTCCCAGGCGCTGCCTGCTTGCCTTCCTTGATCCATGGCTCGGCCGTGCCTCGCCTATTATCGAAGCGCACTACCGCCCGGCTGGGCAGGCCCAGGTTGCTAACGATAAAACCGACTCGCGGAAACAGCTCGCCGGGATGGTGCTCGACCTTGGCGACGATCCTTCTCGGTTTCGTCCAGCTCCCCGCCTGGTACGCGAAGCCTTTGTAGCGCACCAGGGGCTTGTGGCTGGGCCTTCCGGGGGGCCGGAACAGGATCCCGGCAACCTCCCATTCCAGGCTCTCGTTGACGGGAATGCGGATCGCATACGCTACCCCGTGCTCCGCCAGCGCATCGTAGATCTCGGGTTTGGCAAAGGCCGCGTCCGCCCGGAAAGCCACGACAGCAGCTTCCGCAACCGTGCGGACGAAGGTCGGCGTCTTGCCCCGCTGCGATGCCCAGCGGAGCCAGTCTTAGAGTTCGGGGTCGGTGTGTGGGGAGTCCATCACGGACAGCCAGTAGACGACTGGCAGTACCGTTCGTGGGAAGGTAGAATTAAAGCACAATGCCCGACGAACAATTGCTGTCCCGACTGCATTATCACTTAATCCGGGGGCTGGTCGAGGAGTGTGCCTGCCCGACCAATCCCGAGTTGGCCCACCAATTGGGCGTGCCTACGAACCAGGTCGAGGAGCTTCTGCGCGGCCTCTCCGCCATCCACGGCGTCGTGCTGCACCCTCATGTTTGCGAGCCATGGGTCATCCATCCCTTCTCCATCACGCCGACGGCTAACTGGATTGAAGGCCCGCGGGGAGGCTGGTGGGCTCCCTGCGTCTGGTGTGCTCTTGGAGTAGCGGTCCTGGGGGGGGTGAGACTCGGCTCCATACTCGGCTGGCCGGGGAATCCGAGCCGCTCACCTTCTCGCTCGCGGATGGAAAGCCAGCGGCATTCGACGACCTTTGGGTACACTTTGCGATTCCCCCGGCCCAAGCCTGGAGGAACGTTCACCAACACTGCTCGCTGGTCCTTCCGTTCGGCTCCCCGGAAGAGATTGGCGCTTGGTGCGCAAGGCACCGGCTCCCGCACGGAGAAGCAGTGCCTCTTCCGAAAGTCGCCCTTCTGGCTCGGCTCTGGTACGGCGCTCACGCCGAACGTAATTGGCACAAGTGGACGGTGACGGAAGCGCAAGGCATCTTCCGGCAGGCCGGGCTTGATTCGCAGTTTTGGGACCTCGGTGCCGGGAGTGGCAAATTCTGACTATGCTATCCTGGGATTAGCGGTGACTCCCGATGCCCGACACTGCCTTCTTTATCCCCAGAACTGTTCAATTTCTTGCGTCAGCTAAAGCGCCACAACAACCGGGACTGGTTCGTCAGGAACAAGGTGCGGTACCTGGAATCGGCCCAGGACCCGGCGCTGGTGTTCATCGCGGCGTTCGTGCCGCACCTGCGCAGACTCTGCCCCCATTTCGTCGCCGACCCGCGCCCCACGCGGGGTTCGCTCTTCCGGATATACCGTGACACCAGGTTCTCGCCGGACAAGCGCCCCTTCAAGACCCACGTCGGCATACATTTCTCCCACGCAAGCGGCAGGGACGCCCATGCGCCCGTGTTCTATCTCCACCTGGAGCCGGGCAACTGCTTCGCGGCGGCGGGCGTCTGGCACCCGGACAGCAGCGCCCTCACGAGAATTCGCACGGCGATTGTCGCCCAGCCCGAGCGATGGGCGAAGGCGACGAGGAAGCTGGAGCTTGAGGGCGATAGCCTGAAGCGGCCGCCGCGAGGTTTCGACCCGAACCACCGGCTCATCGAGGACCTCAAGCGGAAGGACTTCGTGGCGTCGGTGGGGCTGACCGAGGCGCAGATCTGCGGCCCGAGGCTCATGCGGGATTTCGTCGCAGCGTGCAAAACGATGCTGCCTCTGGTCGAGTTCACGACGAGGGCACTGGGGCTGGAGCCTTAGGCTTGCCGTATCCGGACCAGCCGGTTCTAATCCTTCGCCGTTCTGTTATGCTGCCACTTACGTATCGACGGATTTCCCGCCCCGACTGCGTACTGGCGGGAATCAAGCTCCTGCACACTGCCATCTGGGCAGCGTTGGCTGGCTCCATCGTGGCGCTGCCCGTTGCGGCCTTCACGCGGCGCTTCCATTGGGCGCTCGTCCTGACTGTAGTCGTTGTCTGCGAATGTGCGGTGCTCGCTGCGAACCGAGGGCGGTGCCCGCTTACGGATTGGGCGGCCCGGTTCACCGAGGACCGGGCCGCCAACTTCGACATCTACCTGCCCCACTGGCTGGCTCGGAACAACAAGGCGATATTTGGCACCCTGTTTGTCGTGAATGAACTGATTGTGCTCTGGCGTTGGCTAGCTTATCCGTGAAGGAAACTCTCAAGGCTGGCGCTGTTTATTTCGCTCTCGTGTTTGCCGCCGGATTCGTGCTCGGCACCGTCCGCACGCTTTGGGCAGTCCCGAGATTGGGCGTGAGGACGGCGGAGCTGGCCGAAGCGCCCATCATGTTTGGCATATCCATCCTTGCGGCCCGGTGGGTGGTTCGGCATGTCCAGGTTTCGCAACTGCGGTCGAGGCGGCTGGCGATGGGATGCATTGCGCTCGGCCTCATGCTCGTGGCCGAGTTCACAGTTGGCCTGTGGATTCGTGGGATGACAATTCGCGGGTATTTTGCAGCCCGTGACCCCGTTTCTGGGGCCGTCTCCTTTATGACGCTCGGGGCGTTTGCGGTCATCCCAATATTCGCCGGGCGGCCACGTGACTGAGCGCGGGGGTGCGGATGGGGCGCCCTACAACTCGTGGGATGGAGACGGAATCCTCTTCTCCGCTCGCCTGACGAGCGCCGACACGGGGATGCCGAAGGCCGCAGCGATGTTGGACAGTGTCCTCAGGGTGGGACTCTTCGTGCCCCGTTCCAACTGCCGGATGTACCGCTCGTGCCGCTTCTTGCCGGCCGTACTGTGCTCATCACGGTGGCCAAGGCGGATGATAAGACACTACGCGTTAACGTCATTCCCCAACTAAACTTATTGGTCGAGGGGAAATAAGCGCTTGCCGAAGACTGTGGCATTTATCGCGCACAGCGGCGGTCCGACCACAGTCCTGAACGCCAGTCTGTTGGGCGTGGTCCAGGAGGGGCACCACCATTTCCGCCGGCTGTGGGCAGCCTCCGGTGGGTTGCCGGGCCTGCTAAAAGGGCAGGTCAGACCTTCTAGCGGTTCTATCTCCCAAATCGGGCGTTATGACCCTTTTGCATGCCGCACGACCCGTTCACTTGGCCAAATGACGGCTTAATGCCGCCCCTACTTCAAACTGCGACTCTGTCAGATGCGCTTGCAATGCGCTGACAACAGGGACATACTGTCGTTATAGGCTGAGTTCCAGGCGAGCCTTGCGGAGGACCCCATGGGAATCCGCCCAATGCCCAGTGGCTTTTGGGGAACTCGCCAAGGAGGTGCCTATGCGGCACGAACGAACTTTTCTCCAGCCTACCTTCGGGTTTCTGCTCCTGGCAATCTGCTTCGCTGCTTTCGCCTTCTCAAGCACAGCGGACACGCGGCAAACGCCGTCAGCGGCGCAGGTGTCTCACGTGCGCGTGGTGCGGCTGAGCTTCACAGAAGGGACGGTCACGGTGCGGACTCCGGGATCAGCCGAATGGTCCAACGCGATGCTGAACTCCCCGATTCAGGAGGGGTATGCCATCGCCACGGGCAAGAGGAGCTTCGCCGAAGTGCAGTTTGAAAACGGCTCCACCGTACGGGTCGGAGAACTCTCCTTGATTGATTTCACCCAGCTCTCACTTTCTCCGGAAGGCGGGCACACAAACCGTCTATCCGTTGAGCGCGGTTACGCCACCTTCAATGTCGTTCCCGAACATCACGATGAATACCTGGTGAGCATCTCCGGGGTAAGCTTGGCGCCGCGCGGGAAGGCGGACTTCCGTACGGACCTCGCCCAGGACCGCTTGCGTGTTGAAGTCTTTGACGGCCGCGTGGAGGCGAGGGATTCTGACCACACGGAAATGTTATCCAAGAACCACGCCATGGTCCGAGATCTCAGCCCCGGCGCATCCTTCCGGGCCACCGGTGCGATTCAGAAGGATGAGTGGGACAAGTGGACCGAGGCGAGGCAACAGCAGTCAACGTTAGCAGTGAACGAGGGATCCTTCGCCTTGCCTTCCCCAAGGTATGGGTGGGACGACTTGGATGTCTATGGCGAGTGGACCAATCTCCCTGGTTACGGCATTGGCTGGGCGCCGTATGAACCCGTGGGTTGGTCGCCCTACTCGCTCGGTATGTGGAATTGGGATTCCGGTATGGGGTACACCTGGATCTCGGGAGAGCCTTGGGGCTGGCTGCCGTTCCACTATGGGTTCTGGAACTTTGATCCTGCTCTGGGATGGTTTTGGATGCCAGGGGCGTTCGGCGCCTGGAGTCCCGCCCTAGTGAATTGGTATTCGGGGCCCGGATGGATTGGCTGGACACCGATCGGCGCCGCAGGTGTTGGGGGTAGCGCCCCTTGCACACTCGCAACCGCAGGTTGCCTGACCGCCGTGCCTCCCAGGGTATTACGCGGTCGCGAACCGATTCGACCCGGAGACGTGAATGTGGTGCATCCGACCTCGATCGCGGGCATTACTCCGATTGCCCGCCCCGGGTTCGAGCCGGACCACCCAACCACGCATCAGTCGTCTGCCGGAGTTGTTGCGCTGCCGGCAGATCGCAATGGAGAACTGGCACCCGGCAATGAAGCACACAACCCCGCCGACGCTACATCCGCCTCCGCGTTTACGCGCGGCCGTGAAGGCGCCCCTTCGAGCATCGTCATGGGAAAAGAGGTCAGTCCGGAAGTGTTCTTGGTAGGACATTCACGCCACGGAGGCGCTGCCGGTCGGGAAGAGGCAGTTCGCGTCCAGCTTGGCAGCACGATCGGGGGCCATTTCCCTACGGGCCTGACGGGGCGGATGGGATTCGATAGAGCACACGGCGCGGAGTCGTTCGGGAGACAGCCGCAGTTTCTGTCTCGAAACTCGAGCCGTGGCCGCTCAAGCGGTTCGGCAGCAGGCCTCGGGGAGCGCGGCAGCGCCCCGTCGGGCCCCGGCGGAGCGGGAGGTTCCCACGGAGGAGGCTCCACCTCCGCCGGTAGTTCCGTCGGCGGGTGCACCAATAGTGCCGTGTACCGCAAATGAATTGATGGACCCAACGCCGCACTATCGCGTGACGCAGCGGATGATTCTCTGCGCCGCACTGCTTTGCACTTGCGCCCTTGCTAGCCTTCAAGGCGCTCAGCCTACCCAGCCTGAACCTCGACTTGTAAACCTTAATCTGGTCGCTGTCGACAACCACGGCCAGCCCGTAAGGGATCTGACCAGCGACGACTTCCAGGTGATCGACGCCGGAAAGGCGCATTAAGAAGTCCAACGATACTCTTCGGGACTATCCCTGGTAATCCGCCGACTTGCGGATGCCGGGCGGACGCGCATCGTATGACGAACTGTCCGGTGCGCTGGCAGCAGAGGGCTGCAGCTCCAACGAGCGGCTGAGCCCCTTTAGAACGCTTGCTCCAGCACCGCGCGCTACTCGGGGAAACCGCTGCAGTGATCATTCAGGTACAGAACTGAAGAGAAACGCATTGAGTACCACTTGACCGTTCTGGGGGTGATTTTGCGTGCTTTTCGGTTGCCAGCCGTGCCGCAAAATCAAGCACTTAGCCTAATTCGTAACAACTCATAACCCAAAGGTCGCTGGTTCAAATCCAGCCCCGCAACGTTGTTGCCCTCAGTGGGGCTGTTTTTCGGGCTTCGGGGGGCCGCGCGCAGGCGAACGCCCACAGCAGGGCTCAGCTTCGGGCCTGGCATGAATGAAAACCAAGCCGAGCTGCTGATCACTTGCTCGCGGACCGTTTGGCGGCGAGGTCAGTGCCCCAGGCTCCGTCCTTGGTATCCACACGAAGCTGCATTTCGTCACCGGAGACTTTTCCCTTGAAGACCAGCGTAATGGGGTTGCCCTGCCACTCAGAATCTACCGCAAAGGAGATGTCGCTCCCTTCCAGCTTGCCTTCATTGATGGGACGGTCCTTGCCATCGTTGCCTTGTATCGTGCCGGTCACCTTGCTGCCGTCGGATTTCAGATTGAAGACCCAAGCCGGACCGCTCTCCGACTGGCCGGTCCACTTCCCGGTGACATCCGCCGCCCAGAGCGGCGAAGTCAGGCACCCGAACAACATGAAACAGAACATGAATCCTGCGATGCGCATAACATCCTCCCTTCAGATTCTGACCCGTGGGTATCCCCCCGCACAACACCTCACGGACGAGCCGCACCCGAGACCTTCTTGCCGGCCAGTTGTTCGATGCGACGCGCCATCTTCTCGCGCACAGCGAACAGTTCCTCCGGATTGCGGGAGAAGGCTCCGACATTCACCACCATGCTTTTGACCGCGTCATCGGCAAAGGCTGCATCTCCGAGCGACTTCAACATCCACAGATATTCGTAGTCTTCAATGCCTTCGCGAAGCAGTTGGAAACGAATCGAGGAGACCGGACCATCGACGTTGGCTTGTCCGGTGTGCTGCTTGGTTTCGCTCCCGGGGTACAGCAGAGAGCCCTCGCCGTTCAGCACCCCGCCATCGCTACAGAAGAAACCGCTCATGTAAGTGACGGGGTCGGTCCAGGGGCTCTTCACTTCCGACCAGTGTTTCAGGTCCCAGTAGAGTATGCCCTGCATGCCGTAGCGCCAGGTAATCCATGGCACCATGACGGGATCCATGGCCGGCGCGTCGATGAAGTAGTTGGGCTGCGGGTAAGCCTGGTCGCACGAAATGTACCAGCTCATCTCGCCGCCTTTGGCCTGCTCCTCGCGGATGGCGTCCCTGATTTCGGTCCCGTTGAGGTCATTGCCGTGGATGGAAAAGTTATCGACGAATCCGCGCAAGGTGCCCCATTCGGCATGCTGCACGACGGGCGTCTTGGTCGCCAGAAACGGCACCCCGGGCGCGGCCTCATGCACCAGCGCAACCCACTTACGCGTTTCCTCGAACTCTTCCGCGGTGTTCGGTTCGTCGATGGGGCTATTGAAGACAAGGCGGTTGAGCCAGCCGTTCTTGTCGTAGTAATTGCGCACTTGGTTCAGGTAAGACTTGACGAGTTGAGCGGTCTCCGGGGTTATCTCCGCCGTTCGCGCCCTGCGGATCAGTCCCCGGGGCGCCGACTCCAGAATCACGCGCTTCGTTTTCCACTGATTCATGTAAAGGTCGTATGCTCCGGCGTCGAAATCGAGAGTGACGTTGCCTCCGGATTCTTTGATTTGCGGTTGCAGCGCCTCGTTGAACCAAGGCTCCATGCGATTGGCATAGAGATAGGCATGGTACTTCCGAAGCAGCGCCTTGGCTTCCGGCGAAGAAGGGGTGACATGATGGAAAGCGGCGAGGCCCTCGCTGGAGACTCCCATGTAAGTGATGAGATGGGTCTCCGCGGGAAGTGCGAAGTCGTACACCTTCAACTTGAGGTTGAGAATATCGACCTCCCGGCCGTTCTGCGTGACTCGGACGGTGCCGGCATAGTCGCCCGCAGGAACGCCGGGAGTGGTGATGACATCCACCCATATGCCACGGTTACGAACGGATTCGCGGAAAGGCGCCGCCATGCTGAACGGGTCCGTCAGCGGGGCAAGTGCATCCGGCCAGAAGCCCGCTTCTCCGATCGGGCTGGATTTGCCGGGGCAAAGGATGACGTGTTCGAAATAGAGCTTTACTTGGTCCCGCGCCAAACGGTTGGCCCCGGAAACCAGGTCGCTGGCTTCCACGAAGAACCCGGAAGCGGGGGGTTGATGGCGATCAGGGGGCGGCGTAACGGTGATCACAATCTGAAAGGGAACGTGCTCGTTTCTTGCCCCGGCTATGGAAATGGTTTTGGTGCTCATGTCCCACACCAGGTTGTGGCCCTGCACGCGGTCGTCAGGGCGAACCTTGGCGACGCTCGGGATGGCCCAGACCTCGACGGAGGGCGCCTGACCCAGGGCCGAGACGCAACTCATCAAAAAGGCAATAACGAAAGCTGGCTTCATCCGGAGCCTCTCATGCCGGTCGCGTTGGCGGCCGGAAAGATTCAACCGCCAGACTGTGAATGTTGCGGGCGATCTGCGGAGATCCTCCCGCACTTCTCACCCCGGTCCCATCTCCGTAGGGTTTTGTAGGAACAAGCTCCATTCCACCTTCTCGTCGAAGGGCACAGGGCGGCGAAATGCACAGTCTCGTTCAGGGCGTGAAATCGGTCAAGTAAAACGTAACAGTAAAACGTAACATCCTGCAAGCGTGGTTCGGCGCCGCTGTGGTAGTCCGACCGCGGGCCAGAAACAGGGCGTTAAGGCTCAGGAGGAAGCTGGCAGTGGCGTCCGGCTGGGGGATCTAATGCTCATCACGCAGTCCCCCATCTGCTTGCTGCTTGGGCAGCGATTGCACCGCCGCCTGTTCAGAAACCTTCACCAAGTCCAGGTAGATGTCGTTCCCGATCGGACCGGTTTCTTCCTCTGGCCTGGCCAATGGCAGTGACGCTGATGTTCCCAAAATGCTCAGAAATCGATTACGGTCCATTCAGCCTCTCCGGTTCTCTTCCTGCCCCGGGCGGTAATGTACACCTGAGCGCCTCCGCGTGCAATGCCGCAGGTTGGTTCGGCGGGTAGGCGAGCCGACGACCGGATCGGATTTCCGCGAGAAGAAAGTCAGGAGGCGGCAAAGTGTCGGAAACACGGGTCGAAAGAGGGGCGGTTGCGTCCTTTGGGGTCCTCGCGAGAGGTCCGAATGGCGCCTTCCGTAGCCCGCGAGAGCACCTTGCACTGCAAACTCAACTCACAGTTGTATGGGGCGGCGGTGAGAAGTATCTTATCGGTCGGGCCGGAGATCGATAATGGAAATCCCGGCTCAAAAGGCACCCGGCGGTTCCCAGCCAAACGCGGACCTCGGGTTATTGGTTACACTGACAATGCGGCGCGCAGATCGTGTACAATCTCATTTCTGCGGAACGTCGGCTCAAGCTATTCTGAAGAACCTGGGGAGGAGATTTTGTACCATGGCAAAGCTCGTCTATGGAATGAACCAGTCCTTGGATGGCTACGTCGACCATCTGGCATTTAGGCCAAGCCCGGCGCTCTTTCGTCACTTCATGGAGCAATTGCGCGACCTGACGGGCAGTGTGTACGGCCGCCGCATGTACGAGGTCATGCGTTATTGGGACGAAGACTGCCCGGAGTGGGACGCGGAGGAACACGACTTCGCGGCGTGGTGGCGGAGCCAGCCGAAGTGGGTTGTATCGCGCTCGTTGAAGTCGGTCGGACCCAACGCCACACTTGTCCAGGATGACATCGAGGCGGTGATACGTGGGCTGAAGGCTCAGCTCGTTGGGGAGATTGAAGTTGCCGGACCAAACTTGGCAGGAAGCCTCACCGACCTTGGTCTTATTGATGAGTATCGACTTTACCTCCACCCCATCGTACTTGGTCGCGGCAAGCCATTCTTCTCCGGCCCTCGGCCGCCGCTCCGTCTTGTGAGCAGCGATCTAATTGGCGAGGACGTGATTAGGTTGACGTACGTTCCCGCTTAATCGCGCGACTCGCCCGACGTATTGCGCCGGGGCGTCAGGTCCGCTCTGGGTCACGTCCAGGCATTCCAGCTTGCGCGTTGCCCACAGAAAAACGAGTACCATTTGAGTACCACTTGACCGTTCTGGGGTTGATTTTGCGTGCTTTTCGGCTGCCAGCCGTGCCGCATAATTATTGACTTAGGCATCTTTAGCCTGTTAGATTTTCAAGGGGTTATATAAAATAGGGTTACACATTACGGACGCGCGTTACGTTCGCAACTTCTCGATTGTCGCTCACATTGACCACGGCAAGTCTACACTGGCCGACCGCGTCTTGGAGATCACCGGCGCGCTCTCACTACGCGAAATGTCCGCCCAGGTGCTCGACACGATGGACCTGGAGCGCGAGCGGGGCATCACCATCAAGGCGCACGCCGTCCGTCTTCATTACCGTGCTCGCGATGGCAATTTATATCAGTTAAACCTGATTGATACCCCCGGCCACGTCGATTTCTCCTACGAGGTGTCGCGCAGCCTTTCCGCGTGCGAGGGCGCGGTGCTGGTGATCGATGCCTCACAGGGCGTCGAAGCCCAGACCCTGGCCAACGCGCAACTCGCTCTGAATAACCACCTGGCGATCATCCCGGTCATCAACAAAATCGACCTGCCGGGCGCAGATGTCGATGCGACCAAGCAGCAAATCGAGCACGCCTTGGCCCTCGATCCCAACGAGGCCCTGATGATCAGCGCCAAGCAGGGCACCGGCGTGAATGAAGTGCTGGAGGCCATCGTGGCGCGCGTGCCGGCGCCGCGCGGTTCGGCGGAGGCGCCACTCCAGGCGCTCATCTTCGATTCCTGGTTCGACAGTTATCGAGGGGTGGTGGTGCTCAGCCGCATTGTCCAGGGAGCTTTGACCGTCGGCATGCATATTCGCCTCTGGTCCAACAACCAGGTCTACACGGTTGAGGAGATGGGCGTGATGACGCCCAAGCCGGTCCGAGTGGAACGGCTCGAGGCCGGTGAGGTGGGTTTCGTCGTCGCCAACATCAAGCGCATTTCCGATACGCGCATCGGCGATACGATTACCGACGACGCGCGGCCCGCCTCCGCACCTCTGCCCGGCTTCGAGGAAGTCAAGCCAATGGTATTCGCGGGGCTCTATCCCGTGATCGCAAGCGACTACGAGACGCTGCGCGATGCGCTTGAAAAGCTGCGCCTCAACGACTCCTCGCTATTCTACGAGCCGGAGAACTCCGAGGCCTTGGGCTTCGGCTTTCGCTGTGGCTTCCTCGGCTTGCTGCACATGGAAATCGTCCAGGAACGCCTGGAGCGCGAGTTCAACCTGAACCTCATCACGACCGCCCCAAGCGTCCGCTACCGTGTCACGACCAAGACAGGTGAAATCCTGGACGTGCACACACCCACCAAGTTCCCGCCCGCCGGCGACATCGAAAAGGTTGAAGAACCCATAATCCGTGCGCAGATTTTCACCCAGGACGAATACCTGGGCGGCATCCTCAAACTGTTGGAGGAGAAGCGGGGCGTGCAAAAAGGATTCGAGTACGTTTCACCCAAGCGCGTGCTGCTTACCTACGAGCTTCCACTGAACGAAATCGTACTGGATTTCTACGACCGCCTGAAGTCCGTGTCGCGTGGTTATGCTTCGCTCGATTATCATTTTGCCGGCTACTGGGTTTCCGACCTGGTGAAGGTGGATTTTCTGGTGGCCGGGGAGCCGGTGGATGCTCTTTCCTTCATTACCCACCGCGATCAGGCCTTTTCACGAGGCCGCGTGCTGTGCGGGAAGATGCGCAAGCTTATTCCCCGCCAGCTCTTTGAAGTTGCGCTTCAGGCTTCCATCGGATCGAAAGTGATCGCGCGCGAAAACGTTCCGCCCATGCGGAAGAACGTCCTGGCCAAGTGCTACGGAGGCGACATTACGCGCAAGCGCAAGCTGCTGGAAAAGCAGAAAGAGGGCAAGAAGCGAATGAAGCGCGTGGGCCGGGTCGATATCCCGCAGGAAGCATTCCTCGCTGTACTCAAAGTATCGGAGGAGTAGAATCTACGAAATCCGCTTAGTCTGTCGATGGAGCAACACATGGAACTCAAAACCGTCGTGATCGAAAAACCTGCGGACATGAATTTCATCCTCGGGCAGTCGCATTTCATCAAGACCGTCGAAGATCTGCACGAGGCCATAGTCCAGACCGTTCCCGGCATGAAATTCGGCATCGGATTCTGCGAATCGTCCGGCCCCGCCCTGGTGCGCCACTCCGGCAATGACCCGCGCTTGATCGAGCTTGCACAAAAGAATGCCCTGGCGCTATCTTGCGGCCATTGCTTCATCATCTTTATGGACGGCGGCTTTCCCGTCAACATCCTGAACACCCTTAAGATGGTGCCGGAAGTGTGCGGGATTTTTTGCGCCACGGCCAATCCCGTCGAGGTTGTCGTCGCCGAGACCGAACAAGGTCGAGGCATCTTGGGCGTCATCGACGGCGTGAAGACCAAGGGCATCGAGACCGAAGCCGATATCAAGGTCCGCAGAGATTTTCTGCGCAAGATCGGATATAAGCTGTAGCGACATTCTTGCGCCGCCACCGGGCACCAGGTTCGAAAGGCGACAAAGGGTGAAGAATCAAGCGGTTGATCCACGGCTAACCCTGAAATACTTCTCACCGGAAACTTTTGCAAAGACCCGAGCGTAATCTAAATGTAGCACGTCGGCATGACTGGCTGTGACTCGCTGGGTGTGACTCGCTGGGTTTACTGGCTCAGCCGGTTGGTGTAAACTGTCGATTAATGGGCTTCGGGGGCTTTGCGAACAAGGCAATCAAGGCCCCGTTATTGCCGTAAGCAGCCTCTTGCCAAAGAGCACAATGAAAGTTGCCAACGTGGCCACCGTCACTCAAGCTCCGACTGCCATTGCCGAGTCGCGAGCGCCACTGCGCTCGCAGACCAGTTTCTGGGTTGCGGTTCGCGAAGCATTCTGGAACGCTCTCGGCGAACTCCGCAGCCATAAGCTGCGGTCTTTTCTCACTTTGCTTGGAGTTGTCATCTCGACCACCACGCTCATTGTTGTGATGTCGGTGGTGAACGGCATGAACGTCTACATTGCCACCAAGATTGCTAATCTCGGAACCAATACCTTCGTGCTGTTCCAGTTCAAGTGGACGCAAGCCTACGATAGCTATTTGAAATCGTTGAGGCGCAACAAGCCCATCCGTATCGAGGAATATAACTACCTCCGGGAGACTCTGCCCGGCTATGAGGCGATGAGCGCCCTCGCGCAACTCAACCCCGGCCCCGAAGCTCGCTATCAGGGACACTCGATCGATGAAGTAACCTTCATGGGAATCACTCCCAGCCACGTGGACATTGGCCGGGAAAAGGCGCTTTATGGCCGCTACATTTCCGACCAGGACTACCGCCACAACGAACGGGTCTGTTTTATTGGCCAGGACATCGTGGACAAGCTCTTTCCGGCGGTCGATCCGATCGGCAAGGAATTGATTGTGGGAGGACAGAGCTTCCGCATTATCGGGGTCGCGGATAGGGTGGGCACTGCCTTTGGCATCAGCGAGGACAACTTCGTCTTCATCCCGCTGGGCACTTTCCGCGACCTCTACATGCCGCGCTTGGAGCTTTTGGTCTTCATCAAGGCGCCCGACTCCAAACACATGATGGAACTAGAGGATGAAACCGAGGTCCTGATGCGCGCGCGCCGCCACCTCCCCTACCACGACGAAGACAACTTCGGCATTAACGCCTCCGAAACGTTGATGAGCGCGTGGAAAAGTCTTACCAGCAGCATTTTTGCGGTCACCATCGGTGTGGTGGCTGTGTTCATGGTGGTGGGCGGCATTGTGATCATGAACATTATGCTGGCCACCGTTACCGAGCGCACGCATGAAATAGGCATTCGCAAATCGGTGGGGGCGCGCCGCCAGGACATCCTCTGGCAGTTCATGATTGAGGCCGCAACCCTGGCCTTCACCGGCGGAGCCACAGGAGTACTCCTCGCTTACTTGATCGCCTGGCTGGTGGCGCAGGTTTTCACTGCCGCGGTGCCGCTGAGCGCGGTGATCGTGGGGATTGCCCTGTCAACCCTGGTCGGGCTTTTCTTTGGGATCTATCCCGCCATGCGAGCGGCGGCGCTTGATCCCATCCAGGCGCTGCGAGCGGAGAAATAGCATGATGACTTACTGGCGAGCGGTGGGCGAGAACCTGGTGCTGGCGCTCGACACGCTGCGCACGCACAAGTTCCGGGCGTTTCTCACCGTGTTGGGCGTCCTGATCGGCACCACGACAGTGATTGCTGTGGCCTCGATCATTGAGGGGTTGGATGCCAGGTTGGTGGATGTAGCCGAGCAGTTCGGTACCAACATTGTTTGGGTATACAAGCTGCAGTTCGGAACGCCGCATCGCCTGACCCGCGAGGAGCGGCTGCGTAAACCCCTTAGCTACGAAGACGCTCAGGCGATCAAGGAACAATGCCCCCATGTCGACGAAGTGTCCGTCACCATTTTCAAGCAGATGGGCGAGTTTGGGTTTCCGCCCTCCACGGCGCGCTACAAAGGCCGCGAAATGCCGGGCGCTCAATTCATGGGTGTGGACGCCAACTACTTGGCTCTGGCAAACTCGAAGCTCGCGGACGGCCGCTTTTTCACGCCGGCGGACGACGTCCACCGCCGCGACGTGGTTGTCATCGCCGCTAACGTCGTCGAACGCCTGTTCAAACCTGAGGACCCGGTGGGCAAGGAGATGGTAGTGGATGGGCATACGTACGAAGTCGTCGGAACGCTTGAGAAGTTTAAGGCATTTCTAGGAGACAATCCCGACGATAATGACATCTTCATCCCCTACTGGACGTACAGGAAGATTTACCCGGACGCAAAAGACCATTTTCTAAGCGTACTCGCCTACCGTGGAAGCATGGCGCAGGCGGAGGATGAAGTGCGCGGCTTGCTGCGTCGCCGCCGCCACGTGAAACTTTCCGATCCCGACAATTTCGGAATCGCGACGCCGGAGTCGCTGATCTCCGACTTCCGCGCCATTATCAGTACCGTGGCGCTGGTGATGGTGGTGATCTCCTCGATTGGCCTGCTGGTGGGCGGCATCGGCGTAATGAACATCATGCTGGTCTCGGTCACGGAGCGAACGCGCGAGATTGGAGTGCGGAAGGCCATCGGCGCGCGCCGGCGGGACATTATCTGGCAATTCCTGCTGGAGGCTATCGTGCTTACCGGGTCGGGCGGGCTCTTGGGAATTGCTGTGGGCTGGCTGCTGAGCTTTATGATCCGCCTCTTCGTGCCCGGCCTGCCGTCCACCGTCCCGCTTTGGTCCGTCGTGGCGGGCTTTGCCGTCGCGACGAGCATCGGCCTATTCTTCGGACTTTGGCCGGCCATGAAGGCTGCCAAGCTCGACCCCATCGTGGCCCTGCGCTATGAGTGAAAGAACCGCTTCTGGCCGGACCTTGTCGGGCAATCCTCGTGGTCGCCTGCGGGCGGCCAGGGGGGCCGCTCCTACTACTTCCTGCCTTTAATCGTGGCCTCGAGCTCTCCTCGCGCCAGCCGAATCGAAATATCGCTGCCCAGAGTTACTGCCTCCGCGTCACGAACGATTTTGCCGGCGGCGTCTCGAGTGACCGAGTATCCCCGCTGAAGGAGCGATAGCGGGTTCCGCTCCTTCAGAATGGATTCCACGTGGGCCAGCCGGGTTTGTCTCTCCGTCAGGAAGCGACGGAACTCGGCATCAAACCGTGCCCAGCGGTCGTCCAGCGCGGCGCGCTTCAACCCCAAGAGCCGCCGGAAATCGTATCTAACCACCCCCGCCGAAGCCCGCAGCCATTCCTGTCTGGCCTCATTCAACCGGGAGCGCATCGAACGATCCAGCGATGCGACGCCGTCATCCGCTTGCTGGGCCCTTTCAGCAATCCTGGTCGCGACCGTCTGAAAGGCGTGGTGCATGCGCAGTTCCGTCAGCCGTTGCCGGGCTTCGGAGAGTTGTAGCCGGATCATCTGGGCCATGTGGCGGGCGCGATTTTCCAGCTCCGCAATGAAGTCCTCCTTACGGTGAACGACCAGCTCGGCGGCGGCAGAAGGCGTGGGCGCGCGCAGGTCGGCAATGAAATCTGCGATCGTAAAATCCGTTTCGTGACCCACTGCGGAGATTACTGGAATTCCGGAAGCCGCGATGGCCCTCGCCACCACTTCTTCGTTGAACGCCCAGAGGTCTTCGAGCGATCCCCCGCCGCGCGCCACGATAATCACTTCGGCGTTCTGCTCGCGGTTGAAGTACTTGAGGCCCTCGACAATTTCCTCCGCCGCGCCCTCGCCTTGCACTTTGACCGGATAAAGCAGCGCGCTCATATTTCGGAAGCGGCGGCGCAGCACACGCAGGATGTCGCGAATCACTGCGCCGGTGGGCGATGTCACCACGCCGATGATCCGCGGCAGCACAGGCAGGGGCTTCTTGCGGGCGGTATCGAATAAACCCTCGGCGGCAAGTTTCTGTTTGAGCTGCTCGAAGGCCAGTTGCAGCGCGCCCAGGCCCGCAGGCTCGAGGTATTCAACGTAAAGCTGATACTCGCCTCGCGCCTCGTACACGCTCAAATGGCCGCGCGCGATCACCGCAATGCCGTCCTGGGGTTTGAATTTCAGATACCGGGCCTGGTTGCGGAAGCACACCGCGCGGAGCTGGGCGGTCGCATCCTTGAGCGTGAAATAGAGATGGCCGGAGGCGGCGGGCCGGAAGTTTGAAACCTCGCCGGCAACCCACACGTCGCTATACTGCCGTTCCAGCAAGTCTTTGATTTCCCGGCTCAGCTCGGAGATGCTGAAAATCTTCCGCGTGGGGCCGAAGTTGAGAAAAGCTTGTTCCATAAAAGAAGTCGTCGGATCTCAGTCGTCAGTTATCAGTCAAACTCAGTCCAATTTGCAGAACTGAAAACTGAGCACTGACGACTGAAAACTTTGCTCACCGCCTCGTAAAATGCGAAATGATCCAAAACACCAGGGTCAACACTACGCTCAACAGCACGCACGTGACGACGGGAAAGTAGAACTGCAGGTTCTTGCCTTTGTACACGATATCACCCGGCAGCCGCCCCAGGCCAAAAAGCGAGAACCGCGCGCCCGCCATCAGCAACAATCCGGCAGCAACCAGCAGCACGCCGACAATGACCAGCAATTTGCCGAGCTGGACAGGCAGCATATAGACATTGTACTGGAAACTTCCGCACTCGTAGCGCCGACCTTCAGGTCGGCAGTTCACTCAGTGCTGACCTGAAGGTGAGAGCTACGTCGCCAGAATGATTGCGGCGGCGAGCGCCGCCGTTTTGTGGTCCTTCGTCCAAGGCGGGCCGATAGAACTTCCCAAGCTTGAAACCGTGCGCTGCACTCGACTCGCCTCGTCCCCGAATGTCGTCCTGGCACGGTCGTCGAGGTCTCGCTCTTTGATTGCCGTTACGGGAGCTTCCAGGCGCTCACAAGCTTTCTTAACAGCGTCGCGAAAGAACTCGCCCTCGGCCGTGTGAATCAAAGCATGCGACGCGAGAATTGCGGGGAGGGCTGGCAGGGGGCGGCCTGACGCCAAAAGCAAAGCGGAACCCGCAATTGGACATCGCCGCGCTCTCAAATCCTCGACCACCTCTCTGATAGCCTCGAAAGCCAGGCGCTCTGAGACGGCTGCGCAGGTTGCAAGATAACTCTCCGCCTCTACAAGTCCGAGACCCGCTGCGAAGTGATAGGGCTGCCTGGCCCCTGGGACGACGGGATCCGCAGTGACGATGCGCCTTCGGTCTAATACTTCTACCGAGTCTGCATTACCGGAGATGGCCACCAGCACTCCCCAACCGGAATGCATCCGAACGCCGAGGGCTGCTCGCTTCACGCCGGAAGTTTTCATCAATGACTTAGGTGGGGGCACGCCATGGCGTGCCCCTACAGACCTTCAGAACGCCAGGTCCACTCCCCGGAAGAAATAGCCGATCTCGTACGCGGCTGTCTCGGGAGCGTCCGAGCCGTGCACGGCATTGCGCTCGATACTCGTAGCGTAGAGCTGGCGAATGGTTCCGGCGGCGGCGTTGGCGGGATTGGTAGCGCCCATGACCTCGCGCAGGCGCGAAATAACTTGTTCGCCTTCCAGCACCACCACCAGGGCGCGGCCCGAGCTCATGAACGTCGTGAGGCTCTCGAAGAAGGGCTTACCGCGGTGCACGGCGTAAAACCCTTCCGCCTCTTTCTTCGTAAGATTCACCAGGCGCGCCGCGACGATTTTAAAGTCATTCGCTTCGAAGATCCTAATGATGTCACCAAGGTGCCCCGCCGCAACCGCGTCGGGCTTTATAATTGTCAAAGTACGTTCTATTGCCATGTGCTCCCCAAAAGTTTAAAGGCCAAAGGCGAAAGCGTAGGACCAACGTTTACCCTTCAACCTTTACTCTTCAGACTTGCCTTTAACGTCTCGCCAATGAGCGCCGGGCTCTCGGCGACCGCAATGCCCGCCGACTGGAGCGCCGCGATCTTATCCGCGGCGGTCCCCTTCCCGCCTGAAATGATGGCCCCCGCGTGGCCCATGCGACGGCCTGGCGGCGCGGTGCGTCCGGCGATGAACCCCACCACGGGTTTCTTGACCCACGCTTGAATGAAAGCTGCCGCTTCTTCTTCAGCCGTGCCGCCGATCTCTCCAATCATGACGATCCCGTGCGTTCCCTCGTCTTCGTTGAAGAACTTCAGAGTATCGACGAACGTAGTTCCGATTATCGGGTCGCCCCCGATACCAATGCAGGTGGATTGGCCAATACCCAAAGCGGTAAGCTGGCCGACCGCCTCATAAGTCAGGGTTCCGCTGCGCGAGACGACACCCACGTTTCCTCGCAGGTGGATGTGTCCCGGCATAATACCAATCTTGCACTTTCCGGGCGAAATAATACCGGGACAGTTGGGCCCGATCAGCCGCGTTTTGGTTCGCGAGAGATTATCCATCACACGCGCCATGTCGAGCGTGGGGATACCCTCCGTGATACAAACCACCAACGGCAACCCCGCGTCAGCAGCCTCCAGGATGGCGTCTGCGGCAAACGGCGGCGGCACGAAGATCACAGAAGCGTTCGCGCCCGTTTTCTCCTTCGCTTCCTGGACTGTATTGAAAACCGGAATGCCTCCTACCGCGCTTCCGCCCTTGCCCGGCGTCACGCCGGCCACCACTTTGGTACCGTACGCCACCGCCTGCTGCGTATGAAATGTGCCTTCGCGTCCGGTAATTCCTTGAACCAGGAGGCGAGTGTTTTCGTCAACCAGTATCGCCACAGTCTGTCATCCTCTCACACTGATAAGTTTTGCTCCTCTGCGCTCTCTGTGGCCAAGAAGAGACTCAACACAGAGGTCACTGAGACGCTCCGCGCGCTCTGTGTTGAGTCTCTTGAGCGCACAGGGCACACGAAAAAGTCCAGCTTGGTTTCAACCACGAGGCTGGTTTAACCAGTCAGTGAGACGATTCGCGCCCGAGCGCGACGACTTTTTCCGCCGCCTCTTTCATATCGTCCGCGACGGTAAAGTTCATGCCTGACTCGCGTAGGAGTTGCTGCCCCAGTTCGACGTTCGTCCCTTTCAGTCGAACTACAACCGGCACTTTGGTCCCGAGGGACCTGACGGCCGCGATTACGCCATTCGCCACAATATCGCAGCGCATAATGCCGCCGAAGATGTTGATGAGCACGGCGCGCACATGGGCGTCGCTTAGAATTATCTCGAAACCATGCCGGACCTGTTCCTCATTGGCGCCGCCGCCCACGTCCAGGAAATTGGCCGGACGCCCGCCGGCGTACTGAATGATGTCCATGGTGGCCATGGCCAGGCCCGCCCCGTTCACCATGCAGCCCACGTTGCCGTCCAGGCGAATGTAGTTCAAGCCGTAGATCGAGGCTTTGACCTCAAGCGGATCTTCCTCATCCAGGTCGCGCAGTTCGCGGATTTCGTTGTGTCTGTAAAGCGCGTTGTCATCAAAATTCATTTTGGCGTCGAGGGCCAGCAGGCGGCCGTCGCGCGTGAGCACGAAGGGATTGATCTCTTCAAGGGAAGCGTCCGTGGCGATCATTGCTTGATACAGGCTGGAAAAGAACCGCACAGCATCGTTCACCAGCTTCGCTTCCAGGCCGAGCCCGAAGGCCAGCTTGCGCGCCTGGAAAGGCTGCAAGCCCAGCGCGGGATCGATGAACTCTTTCAAAATCTTCTCCGGATGCTCGGCAGCCACGACTTCGATTTCCACCCCACCCTCGATCGAGGCCATGAATGCAGGGCGGGCAGTGGTACGGTCAATCACCAAGCCCAGGTAAAGTTCCCGCGCCACCTGCAGGCCTTCCTCAACCAGAAGGCGCTTCACCACGCGCCCCTCGGGGCCCGTTTGAATCGTGACCAGCTTCTTGCCGAGCAACTCTCCCGCGATGCGCTGAGCTTCATCCGGGCTGTGGGCCAACTTCACACCGCCCGCCTTGCCCCGGCCTCCCGCGTGGATCTGCGCCTTCACCACGACGGTTCCGCCCAATCGCTCCGCCACCGCGCGTGCTTCCTCGGGGCTAAAGGCAACTTCACCGCGCGGAGTGGCTACGCCGAATTTTGCGAGTATTTGCTTGGCTTGGTATTCGTGAATCTTCATGGTGGCCCGTTGTCAGTCGTCCGTGGTCCGTTGTCGACACTTGGCGTACAGTTGTCTACGCAACCGTCGACGGCGTTAGAGGATTGCAATTAACCGGTAATCTGGCAGTATATGAAATAGGGAGCCTAATTGCAATGCGCACACGATTTCGTATCCTGCTGGAAGTCGTGGCGATCTTCAATCGGAAGGCCTGAGCAAGATAGGCAACGGACGACGGACAACGGGCGCGTGAGGTCATGGAAATCCGCGAAACCATCGAAAAGCTGGAATCCCGCCAACATCTCAGCCGCGCCGAAGCTGGGGCGGTGATGGAGCGCCTTCTGTCAGGTTCCGTGCCCGACGAGGAGATCGTCAGCTTCCTCGCGGCCTTGCGGGACAAGGGCGAGCAGGCTGAGGAACTGGTCGGGTTCGCGCTGGTGATGCGAGCTCACGCTGCCGACGGCTTGCGCCAGGCGGGAGTTGATCTGGAGGCGCTGCGGGCTGGCAGCCCCTTGCTCGACACCTGCGGAACCGGCGGCGATGGTCACGCCACGTTCAACGTCTCGACGGCGGTGGCGATGGTGGCCGCAGCCGGCGGGGTCCGCGTGGCCAAGCATGGCAATCGTTCCATCTCGAGCCGTTGCGGAAGCGCGGACGTGCTGGAAGCCCTCGGCGTCTCGCTCAACCTGCCGTACGCCCGCATCCCCGCCTGCCTGGAAGAGGTGGGTATGGTCTTTCTGTTTGCGCCCAGCCTCCACACGGCCATGAAGCACGTGATGAATGCACGGCGGGCTCTGAAGACAAAATCCGTTTTTAACCTGCTGGGACCGCTTACAAATCCGCTTCGCGCCTCGGTCCAGCTCGTGGGAGTCTACGATGTGTCGCGCACGGAGATGATGGCGCGCGCCCTGGGCGCTGTCGGTACCGAGCGGGCTTTCGTCGTCACGGGCTCCGATGGCATGGATGAAATCACTCTTTCCGGCCCCACACAATTCTCCTCGTATACTGCCGGCGCGGTCGAGACGCGCGAGGTGACCCCGGAAGAGTTTGGCTTGGCGCGGATGCCCCTCGAGACACTGCGCGGCGGAGACGCAGAGACCAACGCCCGGCATACACTATCCGTCCTTCAAGGCGGGGGCGGCCCCTACCGGGATGTGGTCCTCGCCAACGCTGCCGCAGCGTTTGTGGTGTCGACCAAGGCGGCAGACTTTATCCGCGGCGTTGCCATGGCCGCCGCAGTTATCGACTCCGGCCGCGCACTTGAGACACTACAGAGACTAGTGGACTTCACGCAGCGGAACAAGAGCCATTGATTCATTGAGCCATCAAATCATTGGTTCATTGCACTGTCGCATCACCGCTCGCCTCCCCCTTCGTATGTCATCCTGAGCGAAGCGAAGGGTCACGGTAGTTTGTCGCTGGCGTTAGAATCCAAAGACAACTGCGGCGATCCTTCGCTTCGCTCAGCATGACAGTATCCGTCGCCCCGAGGACTGACAACGGACCACTAACAAGGGACGGCCCGCGACAACCCTACATCTTTAGGAAATTGGCGAGCAACTGCCTTCCCGGCTGCGTGAGGATCGATTCGGGATGAAATTGAACCCCTTCGACCTTCATCTGGCGGTGCCTCAGGCCCATGATTAGGCCGTCCGGGGAAGTGGCGGAGATTTCAAGGCAGGTTGGGAGGCCCTCGCGTTCCACGATCAGCGAATGGTATCGAGTGGCCTCGAAAGGATTCGGCAGGCCTTCGAAAATAGTCTTGCCGTCGTGATTCACCTGGCTGATCTTGCCATGCATCAGTTGCGGCGCTCGGATGACCTTGCCACCGAAGGCCTGTCCGATGGCTTGATGCCCGAGGCACACTCCCAGAATGGGAACACGGCCCGCCAGCTTGTCGATCACTTCGAGGCAGATTCCTGCATCGTTGGGAGTCTTGGGACCGGGTGAGATGACAATGGCGCTGGGCAACTCTTTTTCGATTTCATCGACGGTGGTCTGATCGTTTCTAACCACGCGCATTTCCGCGCCCAGTTCACCCAAATATTGGACCAGGTTGTAGGTGAAAGAATCGTAATTGTCGATGATGAGAATCATTCCCCAAGCCCCTTCAAATTCATTATAGTTGGAACTTGCTTTTTGGGTTTTAGATTTTGGATTGGCGGAGGCGAAGATGCCACGAACCGAGCGGCGGGAATTTCTGAAGTCAGGTATTGTTTCAGCAGCGGGAATCACCGGATTTGCCAGATGTGCGGAGGCCGTCTCCAGCCCCTCAGCACCCTTTGTGGCTGAGGCAGCCGGAACGCCCCCGCCATTTCATCTCGGCTTGGTGACGTACAATTTGGCGGCGAACTGGAACATCGAAACCATTATCAACAATTGCGAGAAAACGGGCTTCGTGGGTGCGGAACTGCGCACCACACACAAGCACGGAGTCGAACCCTCCCTGAGCAAGCAGCAACGCGAGGAGGTGAAGAAGCGCTTTGCCGATTCGCAGGTGCGCCTCGTCAGCCTGGGGACGACCTGCGAATACGAGTCGCCCGACGCCGCCACGGTCGAGAAGAACATCGAAGAAACGCGCCGCTGGTGCGAATTAGCGCAGGATCTGGGCTGCCTGGGTGTGAAGGTGCGCCCCAACGGATTCCCGCGCGATGTTCCGCACGAGCAAACCCTCGATCAGATCGGCCATGCGCTGGCCAAGTGCGGAGACATTGCGCGCGACCACGGCGTGGAAATCTGGATGGAAGTTCACGGCGAGGGCACTCAGATCCCCGCCAACGCTCATCAGATTCTCTCCGCCGCCAACCACCCGTTGGTCGGCGCCTGCTGGAATTCCAATCCCACCGACGTGGAGGACGGCTCGGTTCGGAAGAGTTTTGAGCTGTTGAAACCTTGGATTCGCAGTTGCCATATCAATAACCTCGACAATGCAGCTTATCCCTGGCATGAGCTCTTCACCCTATTCCGATCCGTCAACTTCCAGCGCTACACGTTCGCCGAGGTTGGTGAACCGAGCTGCGAACCCCTGCGCTTCATGAGCTACTACCACGCTTTGTGGGATTACCATGCGGGGCTTGGCAGACCGTAGGCAGGCAGGAGCCAGCGGGCAGATGGGCAGGTGGCAGTAAGCAGGAATCGCTGCCCTCTCGCTCGGGGAGAGGGCATGGCGAGAATTCGCTTGATGTTCGCTTTTTGTTCGCCTACGATGAGAGCTGACAGCAACCAAACCAGCCTATGGAGGATTACATGACGATCAGCGAAGCGCTTCTGCCTGAGTTGGACGAGGAGATTACCAAAACACGCAAGACCCTGGAGCGGATCCCCGAGAAAGCAGATTTCGTTCCGCATCCCAAGTCGATGCCACTCGGCAAACTGGCGCCCCACGTGGCCGAACTTGGCGGCTTCGGCCTCATGGTGCTTACCACCCCCAAGGTGGACTTTTCCGCGGGCAGCTATAAGCCATTGCCTTTCGAATCCGCGGCCCAACTCGTCAAGGTATTCGACGACGGCGCGGCCAAGGTCCGTCAGGCGCTCATCGACACACCCGATGAGGCTTGGAAGGAGAAGTGGATCCTCGCTTTCGAGGGCAAGGCCATTTTTGAGGGGCCTCGATTTCTGGCCTACCGGCAGATGTTCCTCAATCACCTGGTCCACCATCGCGCCCAGCTCGGCGTCTACCTGCGTTTGAACGGCATTCCGGTACCCGCCATCTACGGACCGTCGGCCGACGAGCCTTGGGGATGAGTAGATCACTCCGTACCGCAGGGGCACGCCACGGTGTGCCCCTGCGCGACGGCGATTTGTTTGCGATCTACGCCGCCTCGATCTTGTATCGCTCCCCTGTCTGCGTGGCAAACTGTACGATTTCTCCTCTCAACGAAACGGCGATCGGTCGGCTATCGCTCGCGCGCGTCACCTTGGGCTGCGCGTTGGGCCAGGGATTGACCAGCTTCGCCGTTGCACCTTTTTCGCTTAGCATCGTCACCTGTGAAACCGTTTTGCCATCGTAGGAGGCGCTTAGCAGGAAGGCCCCGACTGCGCGAAGGTCCCGGAAGCGCGCTTGTCCCAATCCCTGGGTGTTGGGAAAGAGTCGGATTGCCCCTGAGAAGCTCTGTAGCAAGCACTCATTGAGCACAGCAGGCAACGAGAGGTTTTCCGTCCAAACGCCCATGCGCATCATGAAATCGTAGTCAACGCCATCATTGTACCGGCCGTCGATCTGGCGGACACGGTCGTTGGCAATGCCGTTGGGTAACTGGCAGTAGCGCACCTGGTTCTTGAACCATTGGACATCCAGCATCCCCAACCTTGCGCGGATCAGGGGCTGATAGACAAGATCATTGCCTCCTTCCAAGCGAATGGTGCGCGCCGTGCGCCGTGCGATTTCCAGCTCCTCTTCGTTGCGCCCCATTCCCACCTGATCTCCCGGAAAAACAGGGGCAAGTGTCACCGGGACGTTGTAAACGTGCTCGGGTGGAGCATTAAGCACATCCAGCCACACTTCGCCATAGGGCCCCTGGGTTTTCGGGTACGGGGCAAGATCGTTGCGAACCTCCGCCCACCGGTCGCGCTCGCCTTCGTCGACATCGAGGATCCTGGAGGCCTCAAGGACGGCATCGAGCAGGAACTGCACCATGGCCAAGTCCATAATGCAATCACGATTGAGGCGGAAGTCCACCGTGCAGCCCCAGTTTTCGGGCGAGGCCGAAGGCGCAATATGGTATTTGCCGTCGGTCCCCTTTTTCACGAAGGCGACTACAAAATCGGTGGCGGCGCGGAAAATGGGATAGACCCGTTGCAGAAACTGCGTGTCGAGTGTGTACAGGTATTGCCACCACAGGCTCTGCACCGTCCAAGGCGTCTCGCAGACTTCGTAACCCCAAGGCGGCGCCGGGTAAGGCACCACCTGGCTCGGCACCGGATACGCGGAGTGCGGGAAGAAGGCGCCCGGCAATCCGAATTTCTCGCGGGCGTAGTTCCGGGCCATGGGCAACAGGCTTTCGACCACTTCCACATAGGGAAGATTCTGGTCCACATGATTGCTTGAAAACACTCCCCAGAAGACCTGCTGGGTGTTGTAGTTCATGTGATAGTCGCCATGCCAGGCAGTGCCGATCTTGCCGCTCGTCCAGTTGCCGAACAAGCCCGGGGCCACTTTCCCATCCCGCAGGCAGCAGGCCAGCAAGTATTGGTTGTGGTACCAAATCTTCTCCAGTTGCCGGTCCTCAAATTCGACGGCCGAGCGCGACCAGAAACCCTTCCAGCCGTCTTCGGTTTCCCGCTGGAGTTGCTTCACGGGGATTTGCGACAACCGCACCGCCTCGCTGCGGGCAAAGGCCACGTTATCCGCATGGTCGCGCGGAGTGAAAAGCGTGAGGTCGAGGCGGAAAGGCTGGTCCATCTGACTGCGCAAGAAAACACACGGTGGGCCGTCAAAGTCCCAGTACGCTTCCTTGCTACCCGGCCCCAGTTTTCCCAGCCGATTCTGGGTTTCTGCAAGACCTTCGATCAACCAAGAGCCTTGGATACGTCCATTCAAAGCAAAGCTGCGGTCCTTCGCTGTGCGAGGTGGATTCGGGTTCTCCGCTGTAGGCACCGTCGCCGGAAAATGCTGATAGGCGGAGAACTCGGTGAAACCCGCGCCCGCGTTGCCGTCAAGCTCAGGCGGCGGAAGTTTAGCCGAGGCATCAAGATTGGGGCAGTAGGAGACTGAGACGAAGGGCGCGGGCTCGTCGCTGGAAACTGAAACGTGCCCGGAGCTCCAGTTTACGAAACAGCGCACCGTCAGTTTGCGACGCTGCCCGCGCAGGTCGTCGCATTCGAGCTCGAGCGTATAGAGTCCATTCGACGGGTCAAGCACTTGCCTGACGACGCGCACTTTTCGCGAGTCCCAGTGAATCCACACAATGCCGCAAGGCCAGGGGCGCGGCCAGGATTTCGCGTACGAGGAACTCACTTTCAGGGTGTATTCGCGGAAGAAGTCGATGCCGTATTCCATATAGAGCATGTCAGGCTTGCCCTGTCGCTTGGCCTCCTCGCTGGCCCGCTCCCAAAGCTTCAGCAGTTCGTTGAACGGTAACACATGCTGGTAGTGATCCTCGCTCACCCGGATGTCCCAGGAGTCTTCCTTGCCCAGGTGGAGGCCCAGCGCGTCCGGGCGCACCGTGACGCAGAGTCCAATGTCACCGTTACCAAGGAGCATGCCCTCGAAGAAATTCGGCGTGGGCAGGTCGCGAATAATCTGATGGCGCTGGGCGATGTTAAATCCGTCCAGATCAACATCGTCGGTCAGCGGACGAGCTTTGGCCGGCAGCACTCCTGCGGCGGCCGTGGCGGCGCTTGCTTGCAGAAATCTTCTTCGGTTGGTTTTCACGCAGGACCTCCAGATGGTGTTGTTCAAGGCGCATATAGTATCACCGCTCGCGTTGCAGTGGCGGCGCTCGTGGCCGCCCCATCCGCGCGACCGCATCTGCGGCGCGGACATTGTGCCCCGTGGGGCTGATGTGGCATAAGAGACAATTGGCCCCTGCGGAAGGGAAAACCCTGCAGAGTTGCCCTACATCGAACTAAAAGGACAATGCATTCGATGTTGTGACACATTCCATTCATCGTTTTTCTTTCGCTGAGGACTGCGGCACTTTTCTCCCCAGTCCCGGTACGCACTTTGGCGAATCTTATTGAGAGGCTAAACCTGGAATGAAACCTTCGCTTCTGCTGTTAGCTTTCGTTGGGCTCATCTCGGCAAAAGCTCATGCGGTCGCCCCACCCCCTTGTCTGGGAGGCGTTTCGGTCAGCACTTTTCGTCTTCTGCTCCAACCGGAAGGGAAAGGCCCTGCATTGCCACTAAGCTCCGTTAACCTCATCCGGGCGGGCGACAGGCTGAAATACGAGCCCATTCACATACCTAACCCCATCAAGGACAAAGCGCAGATCGCGATTCTGATTGTGCCGGCCTCCGCACTCTCCTGTGAGGCAGCGAACGCCGGCGCCGCGTCAGCGGGATCAGCGACGGTGGAACAAAAGGGCGGCGCCACACCGCACGCGGAAAAGAGCAAGGTTAAGCAAAAGGACCTTGTGGTGTTGGAGGCACGGCCGGCGAAGGAACCTGCGCAGTGGGCGATTCCCACACAGGCCGCCGTCGTGGGGGTGGTTTTCGGTCCGCACGGGCTGGACGTAAAAAAAGTGAGCTCGATGGTTGAGAAGAATCAAGACCTGATCCCGCAACTCGCCGATTATGCTCAGCAGACAGCTACTGTCGAAGCGCTGGTTCAAACGCTTTCCCAAGTCGAGCAATCGCCCAATTACGGAACAGACTTGAATTCGGCCTTGCGCGGATTCTCCGCTGCGTATGGCGTCTCGGTCTCCAAACTCGATACCGGCGCTCCTACGGATCAGCAGGCGGCGCAATTGCTTGGGGCCGTGATGCCCTCACTTTCCACCTACGATCCGCTCACCTCGGAGCGAACAGCATTGCTCGCGCAGTCGACGGGGCTGGCTTCAGCCGTGGCCGGCCTCTTCTTCGGCACGCCGGTCGGCCTGGCCGCCGGGGGCGCGGCGCTCTTTGAAAACCTCCGTATCATGGTTTTTCCGGACACCGATTTTCATGCCGCCTTCACGCAGTCTATCCCCAGCGATGGACTGGCGCTCTGTAGCAAAGACCAGAAGCTGAAGCCCCGCACCCGCCCGGCCTATCTGTGGATGCTGCGCGTTCCGGATGTGGGAGCGCCGACCGCGTCGCTGCCGGAGACCCGGTGCCTACCTCTGGGCTGGAAATCCACCGTCAAGATTGCCTGCGCGAATCCCAGCCAGCTCAAGAACCTCCCGCGAGTCCGGGATTGGGAATTAGTCTCCGCGGGCCACTCGGCGGAGGTTCCCGTGACCGTGAAACTCGGTGAACCGGACGATTCTCTGGAGTTGGACCTCAGCAAAACCAAACTTCCGGAAGGGCAGTACCGCCTTGTCGCCAAGTGGGATTGGGATCCGATGGAAGTGCAGGGCGACATCAACTTGCGTCCCTTTGCGGATTTTTCGCACGCCAGACTCAGCCCCGATTCCGAAGACCGCCTGGTGGAAGGCACGGGTCTGGTGATGGTTCAACTGACGGGCGCGGATTTTGAGTTTGTCAACAAGGTCGCACTCGTTCCTTCAGGCAAAGCGGCAGGCTCCCGTCCGGCCTCTGCTCTACTCAAGGACGAAGCCACACTCAAGGCCGAGGGATTGCCCAAAGAACTGTCCTTCACCGTTCCCAAGGGGAGTAGCTCGGAGGAGCAAACGACGTTGGATTTGGACATTGACACCGCCAAGTTGCCGGCGGGCTCTTACTGCCTGAAGCTCACCCAGACTAACGGATCGAATCATGACCTCGGGTTCGTGATCCACCCTCCCAACCCCACCTTATCTAATCTTCCCTTGCGGGCAAACCTAGGGGAGATGCACCAGACATTCACGCTCGAGGGAACCGGCCTGGAACGGATTGACGGCATTTCGAGCGACAGCGCGACGTGGACCCTGGCTCCTGTTGCGGCGGATGCGCAGAACCTGCGCGAGCGAATGGCCACCCTCAAATTACCGCCGAAGGCGAAAAAAGGCGATATGCTCGACGCCAGCTTGAAAGTTGCGGATCTGCAAAGTCCTCTCAAAAACCTCGACGCCGTGCAAGTGGTTGGGCCGCGACCGAAGATCACCGGAGTGAACGAATCGTCCTCTCAAGCGACGGATGTAGCCTTGCGCCAGGGCGAAATCGCCGCCGGCGGCCCGGTGAGTTTCTCGATCCAGACCGAGAACGCCGGATCGAATCCCGGCTTCGAGCTGAGCTGTGCCAGCCAGGGAGACGCGAAGAAACCCCTCTCTCTCCATCCTGGCGAGCGAGCCGGATCTGCGCAGTTGGATTTCGCCGGAGAAGGCATCCTTTTCCTCTCCGTTGATCCGGGATCGGTTGGCCGCTCCGGGTGCCAGTTGGAGGCCCTGATAAGCGCGGATGAGACCGGCGCCTCGCAACCCTATATTTTGGGACGAGTCATTCGCCTTCCGCACATTCAGAAATTTGTGCTCACCGACCAGAAGAAGAGTGGCAACCTTTTCTTCGGAAGCCTCACCGGCCAGGAGTTGCAAGTCATCGAGAAGACGGGATGGGATAGCCAGGCAGGATATCCTGTACAGGGAATTCCCGTTCCCGCGGCGGGTGACCCCCAGAACCAGACCTTACAAATTGAACTCCCTTGGCCGCCGCCCTCACCGCGGGCGCCGCTCTACGTCTGGTTGCGCGGCGAAACCACGGGGCGCATCACTGAGGCGAAGTATTAAGCCGGCAGCGCGACCTCCGGGCTTTGCGAATGGTGAACGAAAGCCTCCGCGTACTTCACGCCAAGTTCCATTCCACGGCAGCGGTTCATCTGGTCGTGAACCGCGTAGAATTCTTCGGGCTTCTGGCTGGCGTGTACGAAGCACGAGGCGCGTTTGCGCGCCTCGGTCGCCGTGATGTCCACGTACTGGGTGGGCCAGAATTGTGATGTCTGCATTCCGGTAATGACTTCGAAGTAGTAGAGTGCGAATTTCCTTTGCATGCGCAGCCACGCGTCGTAAACCAGCAGCGAAGTGGCCCGGTGATCCTCGTGGGTGTCGATGGGCCAGTGAGTGAACACCGCATCCGGCCGTTCGCCCCGCAGGATTTTCAGGTACTCGTCATAGCGCGCGTAGTTCACTTCGACTTTGCCGTTCACCTGACCTGCGAACACTGGGCGCGCTTTGAGAATCTCGCATGCCTTCTGAGCTTCCGCGGTTCGGATCAGGCCCGCCTCGTCGTAAGTCTTACCTTGAATGCCGCGCTCGCCGCGCGTCAGGTAGAGGATCACGACCTCATGCCCCGCGTCAGAGAGCCGAGCGATGGTGCCGCCGCAGCCGGATTCCGGGTCGTCAGGGTGCGCCCCTGCAATCACCACCCGTATGGGGTTTGGCGTAACACCGGCAGTCCTTGCCAAGGGCGCGCCCGCGGCAAGTGCTCCGGCCGCGCCGGCGGCCTGCCCCAGTAAGTTACGCCGTGTCATTGATGTCATGATCGGTTCCTCCGCCATTCGTCGATGAAAATCTGGAGGTTGCTCCAGGTCCTGGGTGCATCCACGGTGATGTTGTCGACGGGCGAGAGGATGAACCCCTCCGGTCCGAGTTCGGCGAGGGCAAGCCGCACGGCCGAGCGAATCTCGCTCTCTTCGCCCATTTCCACCGTGACCGCACCCGAGACGCCGCCCCACAAGCAAAGACGCCCGGCAGCTTTCTTCTTGATCTGACCAAGGTCAGTGTGGGTGCCCTGCACCGGATCGACTCCGATGAGGACATCTACTCCCGCTTCCACGTAGTCGTCGAGCCGTGGCAATATTCCGCTGGAGCAAATACAACCAAACTTGGCGCCGTGTTCATGCGCCAGTGCGGCATCGCTCTTGAGGTAGGGAAGGATGAACTCCCGAAAGAGTTTGGGTGAAAGGAAATCGCAGCCCTCATACCACGCCCGGTAGATATAGAGATCCACTCTCCCCGAAAGCACCACGGCCATGCGCTGCTGGTTCCAATTGTGGATCATTTCCAGAAGTTCGGCGAAAAACCCCGGCTGGTCGTGCTCGAACAGCATCAGGTTCTCAAACCCGCATAGCCAGTTCGCCATATCGACGCCCACGCCCCAACCGCCTGCCAGCAACACACCCTGCGCGCGGACAAAATCATGGGCACGGTCGGATTCGACTTGGAATTGTTTGACATCGTCAGGGTCAGGAGGCGTCAGCAGGTACCGCAACGCATCCAACTCCGATGCTTCGCCGCTCAGCAACGGCTTGATCGCCCGCGGCACCTGGTAATCATCGACGAAGGGAATGTGTTTTCCGTGCGGCCAGTCGTCCGAGAGGCGCACGCTGGTTTGCAGCTTGCCGGCCGGCGTCGAGTACTCCTTATGCAAGACGGCGTACCGGCCCGGATTCTGTTCCTGCCACTCGCGCGTCTCCACCGAAAGATGGAAACGCACCGGAAGCCCGCGCAGGTCCGGATGGTCCAGGCGCTGCGAGCGCGGCAGAGTAGGGATAAAAAGAAAGGAGTCCAGACCCATGTCGCGCTCGGCCTTGACTAATTCATAGAGGTTTTCCTGGCAGCGCCGCCGCAACGCCGTAAAGCTCATGAAACAACATGGAACATAATCCGGCGCCTCGTGGCGCAGCGCGCACAACATCCTCTCGCGTGAAGTGAGTTCAGGCATCCTGTGGCACCCTCTAGCATGTCATTCTGAGCGAAGCGAAGAATCCCCGCAGTTCTAAGATCGAGCAACTGCCGTGATCCTTCCTTCGTTTCACTCAGGACCGTCCCGATAAGATCGGGACTCCTCAGGATGACAGCATCAATCCAGGTTCACTTCTCCACCACTTGCTCGCGCTCAGCATCAAAGTAATACACCTTGCCTGTCCGGTAAGACCGCACGGAAAGGTCGCAGGCCACTGAAACCTTATAACCAATATCCACGTTGCAGTTCGGTAGTTGCCGTGATCGCACGCAATCGAAGAAGTTGTCAACGTGCTTCAGATCGCCCTCGTTGCCCACGCCCTCCACGCGCACCTGGTCGTTGCCGTACTTCTTGTTGAATTCCTCGACGAACGGCGATTCCGGGAAGATATCCGCGTAATCGTACTGACGCGACGGCGGGCCTTCCCACTCGTCGCTCAGATGGATAGTGGCTTTGGTCCCCCGAATCATCATCATCGGGCCGTTCTCGTTGACCTGTGAAGACTGCACGGTCATCGAGTACTTGCTCGGGTAGTCGGCGACGGTTAGGAAGGTGTCAGGAACTTCGCGCCCGTCGTTATAGACCCACAACCCGCCCATGCCCGCGACACGGGTGGGGAAGTCGTTGGCCACTCCCACATGAAAGGGCGCGACGACATGATAGTGCAGGTCGGTGGCAATGCCGCCGGAATAGTCCCAGTACTTGCGGAAGCGGAAGAACCGGTCCGCGTTATACGGAATCTGGCGGGAGGGGCCGAGCCACTGTTTCCAATCGATGTGGTTGTCCCCCGTGGCCTCGGGACCGGCGGCCGGATCGATCGTCCAAAAGTCACCGCCGTTCCAGTCGCCTTCCGGGGCATTGCGGCTGTAGGTGCCCTGCACGGCGACCACTTGTCCGATCATGCCGGATTGGACAATCTCGTGGATCTTGTGCCAGCGATTCCAGGAAAGCCCCTGCACGCCCACTTGCAGGACGCGCTTGAGTTCTTTGGCCTTGTGGGCGACCGTTTTGCTTTCCTCGGCCGTGTGCGTCATGGGCTTCTCAACGTACACGTCTTTGCCGCGCTCCATGGCCGCGAGGGTGATGGGTGCGTGCCAATGGTCGGGCGTGGCAATGAACACCGCATCGATGTCAGATCGCTCGAGCACTTCCTGGTGGTGAACGTAGGTCTTTGCCCCCGACACCTTTGCCGAGGCCATGCTCAGCCGTTTCTGGTAAACATCACATAGGGCTACGATTTCAATGTCCGATTTGTTGGCACGGTGCTGAAGCACTAGGTTCAAATGATCTGAGCCGCGCGCTCCCAGGCCGATCAGCGCCACATTGATGCGATCGTTCGCGCCCTGCACGCGCTGCCACGCCGGGGCGGCAGCCAAGGCCGCGCCTCCCATCGCAGCTTTCTTCAGGAAACTACGGCGGGTTGGATTATGCGAAGAAGTCATAGGTGAAACCTCCATTACGCTGTCGAACTCTCTGTTGATAGCAGCACGACCGCAATCAATGCACAGACTATGCCCACAGCCTGCAAGGCGCTGATGGATTCATGGAGAATGAAAGGAGCCAGGAAAACTACCACGATGGGATAAAGCGCCGTGAAGGGCGCGACGATCGAGGCTTTGCCGCCGCTCTTCAGCGCCGCCAGGAGCGCCCAGGCCCCTAAAGCGTTAAATACGCCGCTCAAAAGGGCCCATTCCAGGCCACGATGGGAATATGTGAGGAGTACCTTTCCCGGGTAAAGCCACGGCTCGAGAATGAAAAAGCCCACGGCCAGCCACACTAGAGCCCATTCCGCAGAGAGATGGTTGGTGGAAAGCTTTTGGAGCAAACCAACAATCCCCCACGAGATCAGGGTGATCAGACCAAACCAGAACCAAGGGGGCAAGTGCATAGGACCGGATTCTTACAAAGAGAAAATGATAATAGCCACCACCGCAAATCCCAAACCCACCATCTGAAGCCAATTGAGCCGTTCGCGCAGAACCAGTACCGCCAGCACGACCGTAATGAGGGGATAAAGAGCCGTAGCGGCGGTGATGACCGAAGTGTTCCCGCCGCTCCGATAGGCTGCAAAAAGCGTCAGGCCGCCGATGCCCGCAAGAATTCCGTTGCCAAGGCTGTACGCGATGCCCTTCGCGCTCTTTTCGAACTTGACCGGCTTCATGACAAGCACCAGAATCGCCACCGGAATGAAGCCGAACGCAAAGATGAACTGCATCGTGCTGGCGGGAATCTCGTTGGTCCCCAGCTTCGAACAGAGCACCCATGCCCCCCAACAAAGCACGCAAAGCAGCGAGTACCAAAACCACTTGGCTTTAAGCCCCTGCGGTATGACTCTCATGCAACTCCAAAATGAGAAGGGGTACGTCCCTCGGCAACGTCTCGCACTCGCTCCGAAAAACGCCGAAGCCAACACGAGACCGCTTCGCCACCCTGCTTCTTATAGTGAGTGCCTCCAGACTGTCAAGCTTTTTTCATAGCTGGCGGTAACCTAACTCGAAGGTAGAGCCTGCCCTGCGCACAGCGAAGGGGCGGCAAATGTCCGCTGGGTGACCTGCAAAGATTTCGCTGCAAAGATTTCGCTTGACACGCGTCTCGAACTTTGATAGCCTATAACAGTTGTCAAACTCGGCCGCTGACAAACTGTCGTTGGCGCGGCGGCGAGAATAAGCACGGCGATACTCCCCGCAAGTCAAAAGTGGGAGGGGAGCCGCGAAATAGATGTATTTTAGTACGATCGAAGCCAGTATGTTATTGAAAACACACGACCGGATGTGCAAAACGAAGCTGAGATCGGCCCCAAGAGCGGCACAAAATGCGCTCGAACTGCGCAATTGAGATCCAAACCGCGAGTCGAAACAGGCAAACCGGCAGGGGCAAGGGGGGCTACATAGATTCCATGCCCAACCGCGATGAGCGTCGGAAACCCAGAGAGGACATGCACGGCCCGTCCCCCAGGGCGACAATCTGTCTGGGCCAGCGCCTTCCGCCCCGGCCCCGCGCACCCGAATCCTGACACCTGCCAGGCCATTCGGGTGTAGACTTGTAAACCGCAAGCCCGAGAGTCCTCGCCGAAGGTCCTGATATGAAGATCCAACTGACTGTATTGTTATTTGCCCTACTTATCCCCGTCGCATTGTTTGTGATTGGCCTGAAGGATATTGGCTTGAGCGCGGAGCAGAAGATCAGGCCGGCCCTTGTGGCGGGAGGTTTCTACCCTGCCGACCCGAACGAATTGGGAAAGATGATCGACGGTTTTCTCGCGCAAGCTTCGCCCGAGACACTGGACGGCAGCCTGGTGGCGCTGATCTGCCCTCACGCAGGCTACCAATTCTCCGGCGGCGTGGCTGCTTACTCGTATGTCCAGCTTAAGGGACGGAGCTACGACCGAGTGGTAGTGCTCGCTCCGTCGCATTACGAGTCGTTTCCCTTCTCCTCCATCTACGACGGAGGCGCTTACCATACGCCCTTGGGCGACGTCCCGGTAGACCACGACTTTGCCGCCCAGCTCGTCAAGCTGAGCTCGTCAATCAAAATCTCGGACCGCGGACACGGCCCGGTGAATGTGCGAGGCCAACAGTATGGCGAGCACGCCCTCGAGGATCAACTGCCGTTCCTTCAGCGCGTGCTGGGACAATTCAAGATGGTGCCCATCGTGATGGGCGACATCAGTTACGACCACTGCCGCGCCTTGGGGATCGCCCTCGCCAAAGCCGTACAAGGCACCCACACGCTCATCCTGGTCAGCTCCGACCTGTCCCATTACCACACTTACGATGACGCAGAGCGGATGGACCACCAGATCTTGAAGACCATCCAGGATTGGGATTACCTGACACTCTCCCAAAACCTCGAGCGGAACCTGTGGAACGGTCCTTGCGGCGGCGGGCCCATCATCGCAGCCATGATTGCAGCGGAGCACCTGGGCGCCCATCACGCGCAACTCCTCAAATACGCCAATTCGGGTGACGTTACGGGAGACAAAAGCCGCGTGGTCGGCTACGGAGCCCTGGCGATTACGGCTTACAATGAGAAGGAGAACAAGAAGCATGGCCACAAGAACGCGGAGTTCTCCCTCACCCCCGCCGAAAAAGAAGAGTTGCTGAAAATTGCGCGCCAGTCCGTGGAAGTCGCGGTGCGCGAGAAGAAGATCCTGTCCGTACCCGACAATGAGCCGGAAGCGCTCCGTGATGCGCGCGGCGCTTTCGTGACCTTGAAGGAGCACGGAGATTTGCGCGGCTGTATCGGCTATATGTCCCCTGTTAAACCCCTTGCCGAAACGGTCCGGGATGTGGCCGCGTATGCGGCTCTCGAGGACCGGCGCTTCCGCCCTGTCAACTCCGACGAACTGCCGCTGCTGGAGTACGAGATCTCGGTGCTTTCCCCGCTGCGCAAAGTCGAAGACATCAACCAGATTCAAGTAGGCCAACATGGCTTGCTGATCCGCCAGGGAGAGTATGAGGGCGTGCTGCTTCCCCAGGTGCCCACGGAAGAAGGCTGGGATCGGAAGACATTCCTGGAACAGGTGTGCGTCAAAGCGGGCCTGCCCCAGCAGGCCTGGAAAGATGCCGACGCCGACCTGTTCATGTTTACGGCCCTGGTATTTGGCGAGCCGCACAATCCTAAAGCGCCCGCGTTCGATCAGCCCTCAGCTCAAAAGCCGCCAGGATTGCAAGCGCCGCCGGCCCCAGGTTCACCACGGCCATAAGGACGGCGGCTCGCAAAAATCCATAAACCGGGAGCAGGTAGGCGCTCAGCGCCACCGCTCCCAGGCACGCCCCGGCGAGATCGAGGCCATAGAGCATCCCCGCGTTTCGCGTTGCATAGGGGGTGGAGTCGGTAGCGCGGACCTCCGCGCCTGAGGTCCGAGGCTCTTCTGATTCGATAAAGTAAAGACGACTCGCTACCGGGAACTGGAATCCGCCCATCAAACCGGCCATCAGAGCCAGCATGGGGAAAACCATGGGGTTGATGGTGAGAAGCGCCCGCAGACTTTTGACGCTCGCGAGCAGAACGAATAACGCGTAGAGGAGAAGCGGCGCTGCCGCCGCCAGAAGTTGCAGCAGTGCGAGCTTCCTGCATTCACCGCCATCCACACTCGTAGGGGCGATTCGCGAGCCGCCCCTACGCGCCCTTGTTTCCCTTCGGGCCAACCATGCTCCGCCCGCCATCCCCACCATGAAGAGAGCTACCAGAATGGCCAGTTGTTGGTAAACGTATCCGTAGAGTGCTTGAAACCCGAGAAGGAGGAGAACCTCGAGGCCAAGCAGCGTGAACCCCATCGCCGCCACACAGAACCCCAGCGTGGCGCGATAGGCGTGCGGCAGTCTTCTTGCATTACGATCACGAGGCGGCGTGCCATCGCCGCTGCCGCGATGCCGCGCCACTCCGAGGCGTTCGAAAAGCCCCGACGCGACCGTTAGGGTCAGCAGGCCGAGAAACACGGCGGCCGCGGCAGCGCCGAATCTCAGAGCCGCCAGCGATTCCAGTAAATCGCGCCAGCGCGAGTGAAATCGCGAACTCCACAGGACCACGTCGAAATAGTAGGCAATGGGAGAGAAGTCCCGGTTAATAGGCGTCGCGGCCTTTGGCTCGATCTGCTGCTCCAGATCCTGCATGCGATCCGGCGACATCTGGAAGGGAATGTAATACTCGCGAAAATACTGCGTGTGGATGCGTCGCTCGTGCAGCCGGGTCATCAATCGAGAGGCATCTCGGGTAAGCGTGCCCCCCTGATTTGAAACCAGAAAGTGAACCGTCTCCCCTGGAATGGCAACCACTTGCGGGAAAACCGAGCGCAGCGTCTTTTCGAGGCACCTCAACAGGTCCGCAAGTTCCTGGCTGATGTAATTCTCCGCCCCGGTCACCTGAAAAGACAGAACCCCGCCGGGGTTGAGCTTCTCCGCGGCCTCGCGGAAAAACTCCTGGGTGTAAAAGCGGTTCAGTTGGGCGGTAAAGGGGTCAGGCAAGTTGGTGATGATGACGTCGAATTTGGTCTTGCTGGTTTTGAGGAACAACCGGCCATCCATGCGGTGAACGAACACGCGAGGATCACTGCGCGCAGGCGTCCAGAGTTGCGCAAAGTGGCGCTCGGCGACGCCCAGGATGGCAGGGTCCAACTCGACGTAGTCGACGCGCTCGAGGCTGGAGTATTGCAGCGCTTGCGCCAGGCTGCCGTTGATCCCTCCGCCAATCAGCAGCAGCGAGTGGGGGGCGGCGTGTTCGAGAAGTGCAAAGTGTACTGCCTCCTCGGCCGCTGAGGGGTCCGGCGCGGTAAGTATCCTCAACCCGTTCTCGAAAAGGCTGAGGCTTTCGGTTGTCGCCACCAGCGCCAGATTGCCGTAGACGGAATTCCGGGATTCCACGAGGCTGAAGCCGCGCCACAGCAGCGCCAGCGATTTGGCCTCAAGCCGGCGCGCGGCGCGCGGGATGAAGACGGCAGCAACGAGAAGCAGCGCCAGCAGGGTACGGCGATACACCGGCTTGTGCACGCCGATCCATGCCGCGGCCAGCAGGTTGAGCAGGGCGACGCAGGCGGCCATTTCAAACGAGGTGAAATAGCGGATCAAAATCAGACTTGCCAGTATTCCTCCCAAGCCCGATCCCGCAGCCTCGAGCAGGTAAACCGAACTCGCCGCAGAGGCCGTTGAGCTGCGCGTTTCTTCGCTGCACAGCCTGCTGCCCGCAGCAAACAGGCTTCCCGAGAGTAGGCAGAAGAGGCTGAGCGTTATCAAGGAAGTGAGGAACATCGGCGCCGGGCCCAGGATTTCTCCAGGCACGGATTCCAGCATTGACCGGCTGGCGCGCACCGCAAAAACGGTCAGCGGGAATATTCCCGCGATCAGGGTTTCCAGGCTGGCCACAACTCTTCGGGAATCCCGGCAGCGCCCAACAAGCCTGCCAAAGGCACTCGAGCCGATGGCCGTCCAAAGCAACCAGCACGCGAGTATGATGCCGAGAGAAATCTCGTTGCCGTAAAAGACCACGATCAGCTCGCGCATCAAAACAATCTGCGCGACGACAGAAGTAAACCCAATGAGGGATAAGACGCACTGCAGTTGAGGCGAGACTTTGCCCTCTCCTCGGTGCCCAACATCGAATGTGGGTTGGTTGCTCACCAGCGTTGCGCCATGGCAATACTACCGCCAAAGCCGCCATCGGCGCAAAGCACAGGGGTCAGGAATCAGGCGTCAGCATGAAGAACTGCGCACGCCGGCTGCCGCATGAGACCTCTGTACTTCGCGGTCTGCGCCAGTCGGCTCTGATCGTAAGGGCGGGCTAACTCAACTGGCGGGGAGGGGATTGACAAATCGCTGTACAGACCGTATAACGGCTCTATGAAGACTCTTACTATTACGGATGCAAGAAAGAATCTGAGCCGCTGGCTCGACGCTGCGGCCCGCGGACAGGACATCGGGATTGTCCGCGGGGCCGAAATCATTGCTCTGCGCAGGGTCGACGTGGAATCCACCGATTACGCGCAACGCGAATACGCGGCGACGCCAGAGCAAATTGCGGCGTTTGCGGCGGCCACCGATAAACGCTATCGCCGGCTCAGGCGGTCGGGGAAATTGGTGACCGTCACCACCGAGCAACTGAGGAACCTGCTTGAGTAAGCTTCTGTCTATCGACCCCGCAGTGTTACGACGCCTACAGAACCTGCCGAAGAACGAAAGGGCTGAGTGCCTGTTAGCGCTGTGCGAGTTGTCCGAGACCTTTGGCCGCCCGCATGTGCACAGTGGCCTGGGGATTCGTAAATTGGGCGACAAGATTTTCGAGTGCCGCGGCAATGCTTCGTTGCGCTTCATGTTTCAGGACCGGCCATCGGACTTGTTCGTCTCTTTCCTAGGCAATCATGACGAGGCCAAAGCGTTGCTCCAAAACCGCAAGTATCGCTGAGACGGGCGACTGGCGCAGGCGTCCAGAAAACGCCGTGAGCACCTACGTGACGGTCATTGATAGAAGCCCGGAAGCGGTGGAAAAAGCGCTCATGAATAAGCCGTGACACGCGAAAGGAATTCGTCGCTTGATGGGGGTCGCTTAATGGCTTGCTAATGTCTACGGCGTTTGACTTCACTGGGGCGGTCGGCTAACCTGAATTGTCAGGGTTAATCCATCCAGCGCGCCATGGGTTGCTGGAATAGAGGTTGGGAGCGCAAACGAACTGCGGAGATTCTTCGCCCCGGATAACGGGGCTCAGAATGACATCAGTTCGAAGTAGCGTAGAAATGTTGAGAAGAGTATATCTGGACAACAATGCAACGACGCCGCTGGCGCCGGAAGTCTTTGAGGCGATGAAGCCTTACCTGCTCGAGGATTACGGGAACGCCTCTTCGATCCATTGGTTCGGACAACGGGCCAAGAACGCGGTCGAGAAAGCCCGCCAGCAGGTTGCAAAGCTGCTGAATGCGCGGCCCGGCGAAGTGATTTTTACAAGCGGGGGAACTGAGGCGGACAATGCATCGATCTTCGGCATCGTTCAGGCAGCCCGTGTGGCAAACCCGCACATTATCACCACGAGCATCGAACACCACGCGGTCCTCCACACGGCACAGGCGCTTGAAAAGCAGGGTGTCGGTGTGACTTACCTCGGTGTGGGTGCAGGCGGCGTGGTCGACCCGGCGGACGTGCGAACCGCCATTCGTCCTGAGACCGTGCTGATTTCTATCATGCACGCGAACAACGAAATCGGCACGATCCAGCCGCTGGAAGAAATTGGGGCCATTGCCCGCGAGCACGATATCTATTTCCACACCGACGCGGTTCAATCAGTGGGCAAGATTCCCCTCGATATCGAGAAGTTGGGCGTCGACCTGCTTTCTCTTTCCGCGCACAAGTTGAACGGGCCGAAGGGCGTGGGTGCGATGTATATTCGCAGGGGCACGGCCCTCAGGCCGCTTCTGTACGGAGGTCATCACGAGCGAGACCGCCGTCCCGGCACTGAAAACGTGCCGGGCATCGTCGGTCTGGGTACGGCGGCGGAACTAGCCTGGACTCACCTTGATGAATATGGGCAGCGTGTGGCGGCCTTGCGCGATCGCCTGGAGCGATGCGCGCTCGAATTGGTGCCGCAAGTGCGCGTGAACGGGGACTTCGAGCGGCGCCTGCCCAACACCAGCAACCTCTGCTTCGATTGCGTCGAAGGCGAAGGCTTCGTCATCGCCATGGATTTGAAAGGCTTTGCATGCTCCACTGGGGCAGCATGTTCCTCCGGGTCGGTCGAGCCGTCGCACGTTCTCTCCGCTATCGGCTGTACGCCGGAGCAGGCGCGGACGAGCATCCGGTTCAGCCTGGGCTGTTACACTACCGCCGAAGATGTCGACGCCGCGCTCGCTGCTCTTCCCGCCGTCGTCGAGCGGCTCCGTGCGGTGTCGCCCCGCTACAAACCCGTAGGGGCCAGGGCCTAGGGCAATTTTGGATTGTGGATTTTGGATTTTGGATTCGGTATCCGCCTCGCCATTTTCGAATTTCCAGTTTCCAATTTCCATTCTCGAGCTTCGAATTTCGAGTCTCGATTTTCGGGTCGTGGTTTTCCCGTCATGACTATCGCTGTCGCGATGAGCGGAGGCGTGGACAGTTCCACTGCCGCTGCCTTGCTGGTCGAAAAAAACTCGGATGTCAAGGTTTCCGCAGAGCGCACCCAGCCTGGCTCGGTGGTCGGGCTGACGATGCAGTTGTGGAACCAGCGCCGCTTGCCAAGCTTGCAGGGCCAGGAAGGCGTGCTTAACCCGTCGGGTCACGCCAGCGGCCGCTGCTGCTCGCTGGACGATGTCTACGACGCCCGTGCTGTGGCGGAGTGCCTGGGCATCCCGCACTACGTAATCAACCTTGAACGGGAGTTCGAAGCGACCGTGGTGCGGCCGTTTGTGGAGCGTTATCAGGCCGGAGAAACCCCCATTCCGTGCAGTCTTTGCAACACGGAGATCAAGTTCGAGCGGTTCATCGCCCTGGCGCGCCAGATCGGCGCGGAGCGCATTGCCACCGGCCATTACGCGCGCCTCCGGCACGACGAAACGACAGGCCGCATTCAACTGCTGCGCGGGGTGGACCGGAGCAAGGACCAGGCCTACTTCCTCTTTGGGCTCACCCAAGAGCAGCTCGAACGAGCCCTGTTTCCGCTCGGCGAACTCCGCAAAGAGCAAGTGCGCTCGATCGCCCGCGCCATGCGGTTGCCCATAGCTGAAAAACCCGAAAGCCAGGAAATCTGCTTCGTACCGTCGGGTAATTACCGCGACTTCATCGACGCCTATCTTGAGGAACAAGGCAAGAAGCCGGAGGCTCGGCCGGGTGAAGTCGTCTCAACTGAAGGGCAGGTGCTTGCCGAGCACCGCGGGATTCACAATTTCACTGTGGGTCAGAGGAAGGGTTTGGGAGTGGCCGTTGGCTCACCCCTTTATGTCGTGCAACTCCAGCCGGAAAAGAACCGAGTTATCGTGGGGCCTGTGCCGGAGCTGTTTCGCCGCAAGTTTGTGGTTCGCGACCTCAACTGGATTCGACTGGTCGAAGAGGGCGAGGCGCTCGAGGCCCACGTCAAGATTCGCCATAATCATTCCGGCGCCCCAGCCGAAGTGGAAGCGCGTGGAGCCAGCACGGCTTCGGTCACTTTCCAAGAAGCTCAGCGGGCAATCACTCCCGGGCAAGCGGCAGTTTTCTACGACGGCGACGAAGTGGTGGGTGGCGGGTGGATTGATCGTGTTCTTGATTAAGTTGGGCGACCGTTGTGGGTTTACAGTTGTTTGCTGTTGGGCACAAGGCTACTAGACAAAACCCTCTCGGCGCATCGGAGCAAGCAAAGACCGCCATCGCCGGGGTAGGGATCTGCCTCATTGATATTGCGGATCGTGTAGGGGCGCCTGGCTATGCGCCCCTCGGGATTACCGTGTGGCGCCTCAAATGAAAAGCTGCTCGTCCTGCGCTGCCTCGCTGACGCTGGGTGTCCGCCGGCGCGAGAAGAGAAACTCCAGGCCCGCCTGCATGCCTTTGATGACGGCTGAAACTTCCTGAACGGGCGCCAGCACCCCGCGCTGCACGGTTTCCGAGGTGGTTTCGATCTTTTCGACGAGATCGGAGACCATCCGGTCCATGCGAATAACCTGCGCGCGTGACTTGTCCACAAGCTCGGCCACCAGCCCGTCCACGTCGCTGGTCCGCTCGCGGAGCATCTTGCTGATGTCGGCCAAGTTCGCGGTGATCGTCCGCAATGGTTCGCGGGCGTTGACCAGGATTTCCGTGACCGATTGCGTCAGCGGGTCAAACTTCTGCTTGAAGTCTTGGCGGACAGCTTCGAGTTGACCGGGAATTTTCCGCAACGCCAGAAAGATCGCGACTGTCATCCCCGCCTGGATCAGGACTGCCAAGGCGACAAGGATGAGCGCGATGGTCAGCCCTGTGTTTTGCTCCATGGTTCGCTCACCAGTCCTTCTGCGGCCCTGACTCTTACTTGGCCTTGGCTTTTTCTTCCTGGTAGGCTTGTTTGCCTGCTTCCAGCGCTGCTGAGAGAAGTTCCTTCTGCTTGGTTACAAGGTCTTTGCCTTTCTCCACAGCGTCTTCCGCCTGGCGGCGCAAGTCTTCCGTCTTGGCCTTAACGTAGTCCCGGCCCTCTTCGGCTTTTCCAGCAATATACTCGCGAGCTTCTTTTCCAGATTTGGGAGCAAGTAACAGGGCAACGATTGCCCCTATGCCTACACCCGCAAGAAAAAACCCCAGATTCGTTGCACCACTATTCTCATCGCTCATATGCTACCTCCGCTTTATACTGTGGAAAGCGCGTTCCGAGCGGCTTCTTTGCCGGCATCAAGTACCTCAGCAAGCCGCTCCCGCTGTTTGTTCACCAGATCCTTGCCCTTCCCGACTAACTCTTCAGCTTGGCCCTTGACTTCCCGACTTCTCGAAGTCACGTACGCTTTGCCTTGCTCGGCCTTCTTGGCAATCAGTTTCCGCGTCTGCTCGCCGCTCTTGGGCGCAAGGAGCAGGGCTACCGCTCCGCCGACGCCAACGCCGATAAGAAAACACCCGATTCCTGTTCCCATGCTGCATCGAGCCATGACTCACCTCCGCGTTCCGAGGATTAATGTAGCACCTAAACCTGTGTCAAGCAAGTAAAAAGTTAAGTGTTTCGTGACAGTTATAAATAGACCGTCCAGACGGCTTATTAATCGGTGGATGACGATCACTTATTCGCAGGTGTTTCCTCCCTCTCATAGAAGAGGCGCAGGGAGCGGTCGTTGCCAACAAGCGATCCGTCCCTCTTCCCGCTTGTTAGGGGCAAAGAGTCGTTCTCGTGCTTTCTGAGTGCCGCCGACGGCATGTGCGTTCAACCCGTCTTCGAAAGCTTGCTAAAATGCTCCACAATCCGCTGTGCCTGTGTCGAGTTTACGACTTGACCGAGTTCCTCTACCGACAGGCTCTGCAGCGCGCCTAGGCTGCCAAAATGGGAGAGAAGCTTGCTGGCACTCTTCTCTCCGATCCCAGCTATTTCCAGTAATTCGCTCGCCATTTCGCGTTTTCCGCGTCGCGCCCGGTGGAAGGTCACCGCAAACCGGTGCGCCTCGTCGCGGATTTGCTGGACCAAATGGAGGGCCGGAGAGTGATGATCGAGAACCACCGGATCATCTTCACGTCCCAGGAGATAGAGGATTTCCTCGCGCTTGGCGATACTCGCTAAAGGCTGGTTGATGATTCCCAGGTTCTCCAAAGCCTCTGCGGCCGCGTGGAGTTGGCCGATTCCTCCGTCGATAAGAATCAGTTCCGGCAGTTTCTTATTTTCCTCTCGCAGTCTTTTGTAGCGGCGTCCCACCACTTCCCTCATGCTGGCAAAGTCATCGTTGCGGGGGACCGTCTTGACGATGAACTTACGGTAGTCCGACTTCTTCATGCCGTTCCCTTCCCAAACCACCATCGAGGCGACAGTATCCGAACCTTGAATGTGGGAGACATCGAAAGCCTCGATGCGGTTGGGTGGCTTGGGCAGATCGAGAGCCTCTGCCAGGCTCTCCAACACCTCGCGGGTTTTGGGCTTCAGAATTCTGAAACGCCTCTCGAACGAATGGCGCGCGTTCCGGGCAACCAACTCAAGCATGGCGCGTTTCCGCCCCCCTTGTGGGGTCAGAATCTTCACCGGATGTCCTCGCCGCTCGGCCAGCGACTCTTCGAGGAGTTCTCGGTCTTCGAAATCCACCGGCACGTGGATCTCGCCGGGAAGATACTGTTGGTCGAGATAGACTTGCTTGAGAAGCGAAGAGAAGAACTCGCCGGGGTGAAAGCCCTCGAGGTCCTCCCAGAAGAATTCCCGCCGATCCAGCACGCGCCCGCCGCGCAGGTGAAACAGATTCACCGCCACCAGAGGGCCCTCCTGGTGGAATCCCAGGATGTCAGCCTCTTGGCCTGACGAGGCCGCCATTTTCTGGCGCTCGCGAAGTTCCTCGACGGTGGTGATCTGGTCGCGGTAACGCGCGGCGTCCTCAAAGTAAAGCTTCTCCGATGCCTCTGCCATGCGTGCGTGCAGACTGCGGACCAGATCGCTCTCGCGCCCCTCGAGCAGCATGCGAACGTCCCGCACCGCCTCCGCGTAGCGTTCCGGCGTAGTCAAGCTTTCCACGCAAGGACCGAGGCAGCGATGGATGTGATATTGAAGGCAGGGGCGGGGATGGAAGCGCGTCAGATCCACGGTGCACGAGGGGACAAGAAAGTGACGGTGAATAAAATCCACAATACGGTAAGCCAGGTTGGCCGGAAAATATGGACCGTAATAAAGTGAGCCGTTCTTCTTCAGCCTGCGTGTGACATAAACCCGGGGGAACCGTTCCTGCAGTGTAAGTTTAATGAAAGGGTAAGATTTATCGTCACGAAGCAGAATGTTATAGCGTGGTTTAAACTGCTTGATGAGGTTGTTCTCCAGCGCCAGGGACTCCCGTTCGTTATCCACGAGGATAGTCTCGAGGTCCTCGGCCATGTCCAGCATTCGCTCCCGCTTATCATCTCCGGGACGCGAGTCTTGGAAATAGCTCCGCACCCGGTGGCGCAGCGACTTTGCTTTGCCAACGTAAATGGGCCGACCCGATTCATCTTTGAATATGTATACCCCCGGCTGGGCGGGCAGGGCTTCGGCTTTTTCGAGGAGCGAAGGATTCACTGAATCTCCAGAGTTCATTATCTGCCAGGACCTAGCTTTCTCAAAGTCACTAGTGTCGCGGAGGCAGATCGCCTTGTCACTCGGCCCTTAATCCGTCGATAACGACGGGCATGAGCGACTGCTTCGAAAAGGGGTAGGGGTAGGGCCTGCCCGACCCCGGATCGTGTACGACCGCTCCGGCCAGGGGACGGCAAGCCGTGACAATCCCCGAAATGCCGCTTCGTTCCGCGCCGATGGCCGCTTTTTCGGCGCAAAAATGAGTTCGTTTTGAGGGCGCTATTTCGATTATCCCCTGTATTTGCAATAGATCTTTGAGTTCGTTCCCACGATTTTTGATGTTTTTGAAGGCGGCGGCGAGGACCGCGCCCATCCAGATCAGCAGCGCTGCCGGTCCGCCGGCAATTGGCGTTATCGCCCGCTCCTCGTGCCGGGCGTCGCCGAATTCTCCGGGGAGTTTCCCTGGGTCTGTGGCCCACCCGAGGGAATGAAAATCAGCGTCGTCCCCGCGAAAGCGGGGACCGATGGTAGGTCCAAGGGATT
>Ga0326727_10003670_pt1 | contig 48357 bp, 36 predicted proteins | sample MB2enrmetagenome_FD_207643 | JGI IMG/M metagenome (GOLD analysis project Ga0326727, IMG submission 207643) | Lab enriched peat soil microbial communities from McLean, Ithaca, NY, United States - MB29MY | ecosystem: Environmental > Terrestrial > Soil > Wetlands > Peat | place: USA: New York... | reverse complement strand
ATTCTGCCACGAATGCAGCCTGCTGTTCTCTCTTGGACACTTGAACACCTCCAATCCCTGGTCTTATGGAGGTATTTTCTCATTGTTAGCGTAGGTTGACCATGCACCCGTATATTAAGCGCTTACAAAATATTGGCAGAAATTATTGGAGGAATATGTAGAAAAAAGTCGAATAATCATATGGATAGTGCCTAACTGGTATGATGCCAAATCTCCTCCAATTTAAGTGGGAATCATCAACTATGAGAAATTTCAGCACATTCAGATAAGTTATAGAAAGATGAGGCTGATTGCATTGCTATACGAAATCAGGATATTGGTAATCAGTTTTCTCGCTCTGGCTTTAGTATTTAGCCTCGATGATATAGTGTTTGACATCTACTTTTATGCAAGATTAAAGACAAGGTCCCGAAATCGCCTAAAGATTAAGGACCTGGATAATGTTGCCCCCCAACTGATTGCTATTTTTGTTCCAGCCTGGAAAGAGGAGAAGGTAATTGGAGACATGCTCCAGAATACTCTCACTACGATTAATTATCCCAAGTCTTTTTTTCACCTGTTTATAGGGGTATATCCCAATGATATCGCAACGCAAGAAGCAATTCGCCCATTGTTAGCTTGCTATAAAAATCTGCATATGGTAATTAATGAAATCAATGGTCCTACCACTAAGGCGAATAATATTAATTATATCTATCATCATGGCCTTAAAGAGTATGAAGAAAATAATGGGTTGAGTTTCAGTATCATTGCTATTCATGATTCTGAGGATATTATTCACCCAACGTCTTTAAAATTAATTAATTATCTCATTCCGTCTTATTCGGCTATCCAATTACCGGTTTTTCCATTGCAGCCATTTCCAACGATGCGGAATTTTATTAAATTTCTGACAAGTGGTACTTATGCCGATGAATTCGCTGAAAATCATTTTCGTACTATGGTTGCTCGGGAAATCGGACGATTTATTGTCCCTTCAGCAGGAACCGGTTTCTTTATCTCAAGAAGTGCTGTTGACAAAATAGAAAGTTGCCGAGGATATTTGTTGGACGAAAAGAGCCTCACTGAAGATTATGAGTTATCTGTCTATATGCATAAGATTGGGATAAAGGTGCATTACTTCTTAGAGGGAGTAGCGAGAGTATTGCAAAATGGCAGAATAGTCAATGAATTTATTGCCACTCGTGAATTTTTTCCCAACACCCTCCGGGAAGCTGTAAAACAAAAAGCTCGGTGGATTTATGGAATTTCATTTCAAAGCGCCAAAACTATCAAGTTTAATGATTATAACCGTTATCAACAGTATAGTTTAATCCGCGACTGGAAAGCAAAGTACGCAAATGCAATTACAGTTCCCTGTTATCTCCTTTTTATCTATACCTTGAATTCGTATTTAATGTCTTTACCTGCCTTAATAACTTATCGGTCTCTGGCTTGGTACTTGTCATTAACACTGACAGCCCTCGCCTTAGAAAGGCAAATCATGAGAGCTGTTGCCTTAAAGAATGTCTACGGTTGGCGGACAGCTATTCTGAGTAATTTTCTTCCACCGATTTTACCTATTCGTTTCACCTGGGGAAATATAATCAACTTTATAGCAACCCTAAGGGCTTGGCGAATTCACCTCTTTGGGTCTCCAAAATCCAAGTCAAAATGGGACAAAACAGAACATAGTTATTTATCTAAGAATATCTTAGAGACTTATCGACGAAAACTAGGTGATCTATTATTAGAAAAAGAAATAGTAGAACCCCAAAAACTAAAATTAATTTTGAAGGGTATGAAACAGGGGTCCGCAAGACTTGGCGAGGTTTTAATGGAAAACGGAGCAATATCTGAAATTCAGCTGTTATCTGTTTTGGGAGAACTATGGGGAACAGGGTATCTTGAAGATATTGAGAATTTAGTAAACCCTGCCCTAGCTGAAATTTTCCCACGAGGACTTGCTTTCAAATTTCAGGTTGTTCCTTTATTATTGTGGGGACATAAAGTGTTATTAGCTTCATCTCAAGCTTTGGCTGAGGCAGTTAAGCAAGAAATTACTGATAAGTTGAGTTTGGAACCTTTGATAATTCTGGTACCTTCATATGAAATTCAAAAGGCACTTAATACAATGTATAACACTGGATTCGAATTAAAAGACTCTAAGCCTAAAAGGATAGGAGAGGTACTGATTGAGGAAGGTCTGATTGAGATTGATCAGTTGTTTCAGGCATTTAAAACTCAAAAAGTGACTGGCCGGAGATTGGGTGAAGTGTTGCTAAATTTAAACCTTATCAGCAAAGATAAGCTCGATGTCGTACTGGCTAATCACAAAGTGGCAGTGGCTAGATTAAATTCTGATGGTTATCCCTTTGTTACGCATAGTGAGTTGCAAACTTCAAACTTAGGACTTAGATGCCTGCCCTCCCTTTGCTTGTTCTCTCTTCTTCACGCCCCGGTTAGAAACCTAGAACCGTTTTTCCATTGACAGATCAAGTCCAAAACAGTAAGCTCATACTCCCCAGCATTCACTCAGCCTTTGACGCCTTGCTCAGTAAGTATTACTTACTGAGCAAGGCGTTGTTATTCATAGAAAACACAACAGTTATGGAATCAACCATAGTCAAGTTTGATTACGATCACAAAGACATGTTATAGATTTACTACAGAACAAATGTTAATATTTGTTTAGAAAGACTGCGGAAAACAGCCATGGTTCAATATCCGACTGAGTTTGATGAGGGAATTGGCTATATCAGCCAGATATTAACGGATATAATAGCTGGGTCGCAAGAATCGCTCAAATAAAGTTAGCCTAATTCTATAAGCACAGAGGAAAAACAAAGGAAATTTTGAAGCATGTATTTTATTTGGGCGCTTGATACATGTGGAATAAGTAGCGCAACCGGCCTAGTTTATAAATTCAATTTATAAACTAGGCTTTTTAGCGGACTGCTGCTTTGAAGTATTATTGGGGAAGGACGTGATAAGTTTAAGGCGGAGTTCCAAAAGAGTCAGTAGATGACCCTCTTAGTAAAAGGTGTAAGCATTAATATTTTTGCAAAAAGAAATACAAATAAAAATACGATTAGGAGATGTTGTCGTTGCGAATTAATAGCATATCAAACAAAATTTCTTTAGTAACAGTAGTTTTTATTGCAGTCTTTATTGGTGCAATTTTCGCCACCATTCATTTCACTGTCGAGAAAGTATTGCGTCAAAATATTGCCGCGGAACTAGTTAGCAAAGCCACTGTTCTAAATAACAATGTTGAAGATTTAGAGAAGAAGGCACTTAACGCGACTGAATGGTTCCAGGATTCACCAAGACTAATTAATGCTTATCAAAATAATGATCGACAAGAAGCCTTAAAAGTCGGTCAATTAGCCCTAAAGTCAATGGGTCTGGATTATCTTGTCATAACTGACAAGACTGGTAAAGTATTTATCCGGGCTCATGACCCAGCTACATATGATGATAGTATCGCTAAACAGGTAAACATCCAAAGAGCGTTAAAAGGGGAGAGCTCAGTTGGTATTGAGGAGGGTGCAGTTGTCAAATATTCAATTCGTGCCGGAGCACCTTTGAAAGATAAGAATGGGATGATTATTGGAGCTATATCACTGGGGTATGTTCTGTCGAATAATGAATTCGTTAATCAGCAAAAGAAACTATTTGATTGTGATTCAACTATATTTTTTGGCAATGAAAGGATCGCTACTACAATAGTAGATGGTGCCGGAAAGAGTATCGTTGGGACAAAACTGGATAATGCCAGTATTACCGATACTGTATTGAAGAACGGCAAACAATTTCAAGGGGAAGCACTCATTCAGAATACAAGATATTTCGTAGTGTATTCACCGATTATTGATGTCAATGGAAAACCCTCTGGAATGCTATTTCTAGGTCAAAAAGCAGATCTTATCAGCAATATAGCTAATCAGTTGATTGAGAATCAGGCAGTAATTTTAGTTATGCTAGGCATATTGTTGGTTGGTTGTATTATCTTACTCGTTAGATGGTTGGTTGTTAATAAGCTGAAGTCACTGCAGAGATTAATGGCGGAGGCAAGCGAAGGAAACCTTCTGGTGAGATCGGACATTAAGAGTTCTGATGAAATCGGGCTACTTTGTGAATCTTTCAACCAAATGATTCTTGCCCAAATGGAAATTGTTAAGGCTGTGAAAAACAGTTCGGTTGAACTAACTGCAGTATCTGAGGAAATGGCCTCATCATCAGAGGAAGTATCGGGGTCCACAACGGCTATCTCTCAAAAAACCCAGCTTGTTGCGCAAGCCATGGAAAACGCCTCCGATTTTAGTATGGAAACATCTCAGGTTCTGATGGAACTCTCAGCTCTAATTCAGATAGCCAAAAATAAGGCTGCATCTGCCAGCATAAAATCAGAACGATCAATTGAAGCCGCTAATGAAGGAAAAGTTACTGTTGATGCAGTTATGCAAAGCATGAATACTATCCATGACAAGACGAGAGAGGCAGAGAAAGTGATCACCCTCTTGAATGAATACTCTCAAAAAATCGGGATGATTAATGAATCCATTACCGGTGTTGCCAAACAAACGAATCTGTTAGCACTTAATGCAGCGATTGAGGCTGCTCGCGCTGGCGAATCCGGCAGAGGCTTTGCCGTTGTCGCCGAGGAAGTCAGAAAACTGGCAGAACAGTCCAACGCTGAAGCTGGCAATATTTCCCAGTTGATTTCTAAAATTACTGAAAATACCGATAGTGCAGTCCTGGCCATGAAGCTTAGTCTGTCTGAGGTCGAGGTCGGCGTAGAAGATGTCAAGAAAGCCAGGCTATCGCTGGAAAATATCTTGTCGGCTGTGGCGGAAACCGTTGCTGATATAGACGGAATTGCTAAGGTAACGGACAATGAAGTAGCATCATCCGATAAAATTGTCCAACTAATCGAGGTAGTAGCCAATGATATAGAAGCTACAAGTCGGGAGTCTAAGGAAGTTTCAGCAGCAATCGAGGAAACTGCAGCAACTATTGAAGCTGTGGCAACAAGTTCCGAACTCACGAGTAATATGGCACAAAATCTTCATAATCTTATCACTAAGTTTAAAGTAGTCCAATAAGAGAAATGACGAAATGTCAAAGAATTTATTGGACTGAATAGAATATTACTGACCCCAGAACAATTGTAATAGTATAAAGGGATTCCCTGCCGATCAATAGTCTATACTAATTATAATCATGTATATAATCTATAGACTTTCGATAAGTTCAATGCTATCCTTGATTTTGAAGAATACAACTTACGAAGCAGGGAAGTTGGGGCAGGTATGATTTTAAAGGTAGAAATCTGGGAACTTCAAAATAAAGGGGGGATCTGGTTTCTACCTGTGTAGAACTGGGCAACGAATGACAGTGACATTAGCAAAAAAAATGGTATTTTCCTTCATGTTGATAATTTTTGTAGCGGTAATTGGCTTCGGTTACATAATTTATGAGTGTACCGAGGCTGATATATCAGTCAACGATCTGCAAGGCAAGATTCCTCGAATGCAGATAAATAATGATATCATATATAACGCGCTGACAGAGTCGTCCAATCTCAGGGATTATTTGCTCTATGGAGATGAACAATATCGTGTTGAATATGAAAGAATAGCTCAATTAAATCCAAAACTTGAAGATAATCTCATAAACCAAGCAACAACGGAGACGTCGCGTAAATTATCTGCCGATACAAAAGCATTGGATCAACAATATACTCTAATTGCTAATACAAAAGTAATTCCTTTATTAAGTGAAGGCAATAAAGAAGCGGCTATGCAAATTGCAAGCAATGAATTAGCACCAATAGAAGACCAATTGCTTGCTAAGATTGAAGAAGCAAAGGTTTATCGTATTACTACAGTCTCCAAAGCTATGGATACCGCAAACAAAGCTTCAAAACTTGCAGAAATAGTAGCTGTTTGTGTAGCTATTTTAGTAACTATCTTGGGAATTATAATAGGATTACTTGCTTCCAATAGAATTACCGCATGGGTTACAAGGGACATTGCCAACCGGAAAAGGCTCGAAAAACAGCTTAAGGAACAGGTGGAATATGCAGAGTTGCTTTTCAAAACAGTCCCCAGTGCTGTAATTTCAGTAGATAAAAACAGAAAGATCATGCGCTGGAATAAAATAGCTGAGGAGATTACCGGTTTTACTGCTGCAGATGTTATAGGTAAAGAATGCTCAGCCGTCTTACATAGAACAGGGAAATGTGAGATGTGTGGTATGGTTAACGGATCACCGTTACTGAATGAAAAGTGCGAAATTGTAACTAAAGATGGCCAAATCAGGCATGCCTTTAAAAGTGTCGCTGTGTTAAGAGATGAATTCGGCGAAATAACCGAGCGAATGGGGTGTTTCGATGATATTACAGAATTGGTCAATATGGAGGCAGAACTCAGGGAAAGTAAGGAAAGATATGCTGCAATTGTAAATAATGCGCCACAGATCGTAGTTATTCATAAAAAAGGTATTGTCGAATTTGTAAATGATGCCGGTATTGAAGTTTTGGGGTATGAAAAAGATGCAACTATTAATCCCCATATGAAGGGACTTACAATAAAAGAATTGTTTGGGAGCGTTAACTCAGTTCTGATTGAACAAATTAGGGGAGACGCTTGTCTCTCCAGTGAAATAGAACTTATCAAAAAATCCGGAGAAATTATCGATGTACTCTTAAAAGGCACCGGGATAACTTACGAAGGTGAAAGGGCTATTCTTGCGGTAATGATGGATATTACTGAAAATAAGCGGCTAAACGCCAAGTTGCGGGCGAGTGAAGAGAAATTCAAACAACTTGCTGAAACGATTAACGAAATCTTCCTTATCTCCGACATGGAAAGAATCATCTATGTTAATCCGGCCTATGAAAGAATCAGCGGGATGTCTGATCAGAGTCTGCTGGACAATCAAGGTTCACTTGTTGAATTGATTCATCCGGCTGATCGTGAGAGAATGCGAGATTTTATTTTGCTTGGTTATCAAAATATGAACGAAACCGCAAACGAAGAGTTTAGAATCATTAGACTGGACGGGGAAATACGTTGGCTCTGGCTTCAGAGCTACCCAATTCGGGCTGAAGCAAACAATACTCCGCTGAAAGCAACCTGTATTGTCGATATAACTGACCGCAAGAAGATAGAAGATAAACTTAGGGAGCGAGAGAAGCAAACTCAGAGGGAGCTATTGTTGGCAGCACGAGTGCAGCGAGATTCTTTGCCTCAACCTTTTGATGGGAACAAGGTGCGCGTCAGTACGATTTTTAAGCCGCATAGTACTGTCAGTGGAGATTTTTTTAACTACAAATGGTTTGAGGCGCAAAATAAACTGTGTGGATATATAGTTGACGTGAGTGGACATGGTGTCGCTACCGCCTTGCAAACCGCTACATTTAAAATGCTGCTGGATAATGTTCTGCTTAATGGGGAGAAGATTGAGGAGGATACCTTCCAAATTATTAACCAAAGAATCATGCAATATTTGTATGAAGGTTCTTTTGCAGCATTGCTGTACTTCGAATTTGACTTTCAAGCTGCCACCCTTAAACTTATCTCCGCGGGCATAACCTTATTTTTATTTGCCAATCCTCAGGAATGTTCTTTAGAGCCAATCTCAGGCTGCTATCTCGGTATTATTGATAGACCGGAAATTCAAATCCAGATGAGAGCACTTAAAGCTGGGGATATATATTGTTTGATGAGTGATGGAGCATCGGATCTTATTGAATCAAGGGGACTTAATAAGCAAGGAAGTATTATTGAGTATAAGAATTGGCTGGAGAAATTGGCCGAAAGTCCCGACAGGAACGATGACTTTACGGTTGTTTGTATCGAGTCCCTCCAGGTGGCCAAGGAAATACAGGTACTGGATATAAAAAATGTTGAAGATATCGAGCGTGCCCAAATAAAGATCAACGAATTTTTGGAACGGAACACCCCACTCCACGCGCCGGTGTTGGAAATTGCCATCAATGAAGCTATGAACAATGGCTTTAAGGCTTGCGGACAAGTTTGTATAAGAACAAGGCGCATGGGGGGAAAACTAGTCATTCGGGTAAAGGATTTTGGCCCAGGCTTTAATACTAAGGAAATTAATATTCATCAAAAGAAAGACCTGATTGAAGAGCAATTTGAGCAGATATTAGAAGCGGAAGGCGGACGGGGGATATTATTGATGAAACTATTTTGTGACAGAGTAATCTATAATGATAAGGGCAATGAAGTATTGTTGATGAAACAGATCTCTTAGTAACCTAGATTTAGCAGCGTATTTAACTTACTATAAAAAGAGTTGAACAATTAACTTTATAACTATATATCATAGCATTAATCATCTGACTCAGAAATTGAGAGTAAGGCCTTCCATGAGTAATTATGGGAGGTTCTTTCTTTTAAGATAACCTGCTCTCAAATCCAGTCGTCTAGCTACTTAAACGCCCGTATTTACTAGGCCGGCAGCAATTAGTTCAATCAGAGTAATCGACTCACCTGAGGTTGTCATTACTGAATGATTATACAAATTGGTACTGGATTATTAAAAATGGATGTGAGGCGCACCGATTTGTTGGTCTATGAATCCAAAAAATGTTAATATAAAACAAACGAAATTTTAAAAGACACAGATTAATGGCAGGAAATCCATTATCTATGTCGAATAGCTAAAAGATGTAATGCGAGAGTAATCAATCACTTCCATGTCTTTGGCGAGGCAAAATCTATTGCTCACGATCGCTTTATGCATCCAAAATGCTGAAGCACAAGTGAATGCAGTTTTCTGTTTCAACTTCAGTAATTTTTTCATCCCATCTGATTTGGAGGTGAAAAGGATTGAGTTCAGTAGAAATATTATGTTTAATTGAGGATAAGCGAGAACAACTAAATCGAATGGGAAAAAATAAATCACTTATTGATCCCGAAGTAGTCCAACTTAGTCAATTCATAGACTCATTACTGAACATGTATCACTATGCCCTGTCTCGTCTATCTTAAAGCCAGAGAAATGTTTAAACACGTAAAAAGGGAACATGACATCTAAAACCGCCGTAATATAGATAAATAAAACATATTATGACGATAAAGGTTAGGTATAGACATGGTTATAAGATGGTGTTAGACTTTATTCAGGAGCTATACTGCGATTGAATAAAGGAGGGCATTATATTTATGTTACCACAAAATTCTACATTCGAGACTAGCCCACCCCTTTGTACCCAGTGCCAATTCCATGTCAAAGACCGTGTTGAAACGTATAATCACTGCAAGGGAACTGTTGTTCGAGTCGATATTGATGAAAGTGGAGTATTCATTGTAGTGCGCTTTGACACTCTATATGGCGAATTTGTCTATGATCCCTATGATCTGAAAGTAATACAATGACCTGCTCTCTTCCGATAAAAGGAGATGTATCTATACTTGTCTTGAAACCGCTTAAACCTAAAAGGTTCAGGCGGTTTTTTCCAGTGAAAATTCCTTAGTTAGGTATAAGTTGGATTTTGCCATTTGTTCCAAGGCGATTACGCAACTTTAGACCGTCGGTTGGAACTCAGACTGAGTTCTCTATTTATTTTAAATGAAACTACGAGTATAATAATTGGGGCAGCAGATGGTATTGCCTATTTTACTCTGCATTCTATTTATATTAAGTTTCAACACAGTTTGAGTACCTACATTATGTTTGGGAGGGGCGGTTACTTTCAGTCGTTCTAAAGCGTAAGACCATATCAAACGAAGCTTAAGCTTCTTGTGAAGGATGATGAAAATGTCAATGGTCATCACTTATGAAGTGAAAAATTCACTGTACCTTAACATTACCAATCGCTGTTCCAATAACTGTACTTTTTGTGTGAGAAACAACTCTGTCGGTGTTGTCGTAGGATTCAATCTTTGGCTGGAAAAAGAACCTACTGTTGATGAGGTACTTGAAGATATTCAAAAACGGGAGATTTCTAAATACAAGGAATTAGTTTTTTGTGGTTATGGGGAGCCAATGATGCGTACGTATGATCTTATTGAGATTTGTAAACAACTGAAAGATAAATATACTATACCAATTCGCATCAACACAAATGGGCAAGCCAATTTGATTAACGAAAAAGATATTACTCCGCAATTAGAAGGATTGGTCGATTCAATTTCAATTAGCATGAATGCTAAGGACAAATATGAGTATGAGGAGCTATGCCTATCCGAGTTCGGAGAAACAGCTTTCGAAGGAATGTTGGATTTTGCTACCAAATGTAAGAAGTATATCCCTGAGGTGACTTTTTCTGTAGTTGACCTCATCTCTAGGGAAGACATACAAGCTTGTAGGCAAATCGCGGAGGGTTTAAATATAGATTTCAGAGTTAGACATTATTTGTCAATACATTTTTTAAGTCCCAGTAAATGAAACTTGGAACTCTATATTTGAGAATAAGCTTCCTCCCCAAAATATAATTATTTTGGGGAGGATTTCGTCTTTAGGTGTCGAATTATTCACGCAAGTAATCAATCACTCTCCTGAATAGCCAAAATCTGATCTCGCTGAGACTTTAAGTTCTCTGATATCGCAATAATAGTTTTTTCGAAGATGGAGTGCTGTAAAAAATCCCTGAGCTCTCAGTTCTAAATTTAAAGGAATTTAAGAATTTGTAGAGAATTTAAAATACAACGATTAGCCGGATAATAGCAAGGTAAGGAGGGTTATGATGAAAAGTAAAATTGCCGATTCTATTAAGCTTAAAAATCAACCTGTAGCTGTATTTCGTTCAGATTTAAAACCCGAGGGAGCTTTGCAGTTTAAGGAAGGAAAATGGGGCTGTGTAATTTCCATGTTAAATGCCGCAGCCAAAGGCCGAGTGACCGTATTCGACGCTGAGACCACGACTTGTTCGGGGGGTAAAGTCGGACTGGGTTTTAATCGGTTTGAGTTAGGTTTTATTGAACATTTTTTGTCAACCGGCGGTGTAGGGGGGAGAGAAGGAGAATTCTACAAAAAGAACCCTGAGCTGGCTGCAAGATTCGCTACAGGGTTACCCAAAGTTACCCCAAAGACTTATATTGTCTTTAAACCTTTAGCAGAATTGGCTGAAGGCGAATCACCAGAAGTCATTGTCTTTCTAGTTAATGCCGACCAGCTTTCTGCTCTCGTTCAATTCGCCAATTATGATAAAGCAACCCAGGACAATGTTAAAGTGGACTTTGGGGCCGGCTGTCATCAGTCCATACTATATGCTCTAAATCAAGTGGACGCTGAGAATCAAAAATGCACGATAGGGCTAACCGATCCTTCTGCACGCAAATTCATTGACAAAGATATCCTATCCTTTAGTATTCCATATAAACGCTTTTTAGAGCTGGAAGAGCAAGTCGATGAGAGCTTCCTGACTAAAGAAACTTGGTTGCAAATTGCGACGCGGCTTTAATGACCTTAATTTATAGTTGGGAGAGTAGAAGTCAGCACTTTCGCACTTTCAATTTCTACACTTATTTTGCTCCAAAAGCCAAGGACAACCTGGCTTTTTTTTTGAGATTATCTAAGCTATCTCGGGAGGAAATGCGAGAAGGATGTTGAAATATAATTTAAGTATTAATCTCTATGAGATTGGAATCCGTCTCAGCGCAAGGCGATGTGTAGATGCCTGGGGTGACTTATCTGTCTGAAGAACAGTGGTAACTGATGCCCAAATCCTGAACGGCGCAAAGGTCTATTATGTTAATGTTAGGGGTTTTGTTCTTATGGAGGGAGCTTTAAATACTTCTGATTTTAAAGACACGTCATACCTAATCGTTGATATGGGGATAGTTGTTGATATAGGCGATGCTTTTACTGAATTGACAGGTTACTCACCGGTAGATATTCTTCAAAAAGATATCTCAGAGGTTATAAATAGGCTATTAAAGATAAATTACACTGTGAGTGATTTGAAAAATAATACAACTGATAGCCTTTTTCTTTTTACCAAGACCTTTGAAGCAATGGAGGTCACTGTGTCCTGTAGCCATTTAGAGGGTCCAAATTTAAAGCTGCTTATTTTTACAGCGAAACCAAACTCCCGCCTTGAAGATAAACTCATCTTTGTGAAAGAAATGTTCTCCGATCACAGGATTAGAGCCGCTATTTATAGTGTGCCTGATTTAATCTTGTTAAAAGCAAACCAAAAGTATCTTGACTTTATCGACTCTCCTTATAATTCTCTGGAAACTAGCTTAGGGAAGCCTATTCGGGAAATTGTCTCAGAATTTGCCGAAAGTCATTGTGAGCTACTATATAATACTATTCTGGAAACACAAAAAACAAGCTTCATAAAGGAATTTGAATACCAAAAGACGTCGACTTATTGGGATTCTACTCAAATTCCTATATTTGAACATAAGAAAATGAAATACATATTTGAAATTGCCACTGAGGTTACTGAAAGGGTTCGGAATCGGCAGCAAAGAGAAGAACAGATTAAGGTTTTAGAATATACGAATAAAGAGCTTGAGCGACAAAAGGCACAGTTTGAGGCTATCATTGAAAACCTGTCGGATGCCCTGTTAATCTTTGATCGAGAGGGCAATTATACAATGTTAAATAAGTCCGCAAGAGAAACTTACGCACCTTTATGTGGTCATTCCAAGAAGTTAGGCGATGGGCGTAAAAAAGCTGAGTATTATGATGCAAATGGCGATTTAATTCCTCCTGAAAATGTTCTTGGCCGGAGAGTTTCAAGAGGTGAAAAAATAATAGATTTTCAGATGAAAATGCAGTCTGGGGATAATTACATTTATACCGAAGTAAATGGTACGCCAATCTATGATAAACAGGGCAATTTCTTCACGGGGGTACTGAGCTGTCGTGATATAACCGAAAAAGTATTGATGGAAAAAGCCTTAAAGGAAAGCGAAGCAAAGTACAAGGACTTGTTTAACAATATGCTTTTTGGGCAGGCACATTATAAAATAATTACCGATGCAGGCGGAAAACCTGTTAATTATACAATAGTTGAGGTTAATCCGACTTATGAAAGGATAAAAAACTTAAACCGCAGCGAAATTATCGGAAAAAAGGCAACGGAATTATTCTCAGGTTTAGGGAATTCCGCAGTAGAAAGGATTAGAATGCTTGGAGAGGTAGCGTTGTCCGGAAAACCTGTTTCGATGGAGGTTTATTCCAATACGACATATAGATGGTATGACGCCTATTATTATTCCCCAAAACCCGGATATGTGGCCAGCGTATTCTCCGATATTACCGTTAGGAAGAATAATGAGGAAGAACTTAAAAAAGTTAGGCGAATGCTTTTAGAAGCGCAAGAATTTGCTCAACTCGGATGTTGGGAATTCAATCCAATAACCGGAGAACATATTTGGTCTGATGAATTATTTTGTATTTATGGCTATCAGCCACAAGAATTCACACCCACTATTGATGATTTTATGAAGATAATCCATCCCGATGACAAAGACTTCTTAATAAGTGTTATAGATAGTCCTTTTGAAAGTAATGAATGTGAATTAGACTTTAGAATAATCAAACAGAATGCTGAAATAATTTGGATTCATGAAAAAATCAAATGCGAATATGATACTTCAAAACGTTTGGTTCGAAGGTATGGGGTAGTTCAGGATATAACACAGCGAAAACTGAATGAAATCAAGTTAAAAGAAAGTGAAGAAAGATTCAAGGAACTTGCCGAAAACCTTGGTGAAGTGATTTGGGTCCGTCAGGATGGGGAACTTATTTATATTAGTCCAGCATTTGAGAAAGTATGGGGAAGAACCTGTCAAAGTTCATATGACCGTCCCGATTCATTTATCGACTCTATACACCCTGAGGACAAAGAAAGAATTATGCAAGCGTATATGCTAGAATATTATACAGCGGACGTTTCACTTGATGAACAGTTTAAGATCATCAGACCTGATGGAAGCATACGCTGGATTTGGGCAAGGACATTCCCGATTCGTGACGAAAAAGGGAAAGTGATTCGGAGTGTGGGGATTGGGGATGATATTACCAAAATTAAAGAGTTTGAGGAATCTTTACGACAGGCAAAGGAAGAGGCTGTGGCTGCCAATAAAGTGAAAAGTCAGTTCCTCGCGAACATGAGTCATGAAATTCGAACCCCTCTGAATGCGATTGTCGGTTTCATAGAACTGCTCTCTAATATGCCTCTGGGAAAAGAACAAGCAAGTTATCTGGCAGAAGTTAAAGTTTCAACTGATGCCCTGCTTTTATTGGTCAATGACATATTGGATTATTCGAAGATCGAAGCAGGAATGATGTTGATTGAAACTATACCATTTAATCTCCATAGCCTGGTGGAAGAAGCTGTCTCATTATTTTCAGCAAAAGCTCACGGAAAGGGTCTTGAAATATTTTCACATATCTCTGGCGTGCCAAGCGAAGTTCAAGGAGATCCCGGCAGACTGAGGCAGGTATTAAATAACATTATTGGCAACGCTGTCAAATTCACGGATCAAGGTGAAGTGACAGTTAAAGTAAGGATGTTGAAAGAAACTAAGAAAAAGGTGCTTTTGCAGTTTGAAATCCGGGATACAGGTATCGGAATATCTGCTGAAACCCAGCGCAAGTTATTTCAAGTTTTTATGCAAGCAGATGCATCGACAACCCGAAAGTATGAGGGCACCGGCCTTGGACTTGCCATATCTAAAAAGATCTTAGAGCTTCTCGGCGGTGATATTGAAGTTGTCAGTGACCTGGGCCTTGGCAGTACATTCAACATAACGTTAGAGCTAGAAAAACAACCAAAGAAAGACGAAGATCTGAAACTCCGGCCTAATATCTTGAATAATCTAAAAGTCATGATCGTCGATAATCAGGAAAGCAACCGAATGATTCTCAGCGAATATCTCGGTGAAACAGGATGTCGGGTAATTAGGGCAATAGATGGCCCAGAAGGGCTTAAAATTCTTAATAAGCTAACTTCTGAAGAGTTGCCTCAAATTATACTCGTCGACTGCCAGATGCCTGGAATGAGTGGCCAAGACTTTAGAAAACAGTTGTTAAAAGATGAGCGGTTTAAAAATATTAAGCTTATCTCGATTACTTCCACAGCTCAGAAAGATAATAAGAGGTTAGCTCAGACTATTGGCTTCACCGGTTACCTTTCCAAGCCTGTCCGAAAAAGGGAATTAATTGACGTTGTCTCAGGGGTTGCCGTTTTAGAAGGTCCTGAAAAAATCGAGCATTTGCTGACAAGGCATCCAATAATTGATGAACGTTGTCAAGTCTCATATATTACTATCTTACTCGTTGAAGACATGTTAGCAAATCAAAGGTTAGAGATGGCCATGTTAAAGAAGCTTGGATATTCTGTAGAGTTGGCTATAAATGGTAAACTAGCAGTTGAGTTATGTAATTCCAAAAAGTTTCACCTCATTTTAATGGATTGTCAGATGCCCGTAATGGACGGTTATGAGGCGACGGATCAAATAAGAAAGACTAGCCTTTTGAATAAAAACACTGTCGTAATTGCGATGACTGCCTACGCTATGGAGGGTGATCGAGAAAAATGTCTGGCGGCCGGCATGAATGACTATATTAGCAAACCAATCACTCTGGCAGTTCTCGATGATACGCTTAGGAGATATTTGTAAGAGGTAATAGTTACGGGATTAGTCAGGCGAGACATTACTAACTCAGATTATAGCTCAGTTATCTATATTTATATTTACAGAGGAGTGGTCAAATTGGATAAATACGTTTTATATGGGGAAGAAGCCGTTCTAATGATAATCGACATTCAAGAAAAATTAATTCCTGCCATGCAATATGGAGAGCAAGTTGTCCAAAACGCCAATACATTAATTTCACTTACTCGAAAATTGGGAATTCCAATCGTTGTCACCGAACAATATCCCAAAGGTCTGGGGAAGACCGTTTCAGATCTAAGCAGCCAGCTTGGTGAGTTGTTATTCTTCGAAAAGACCACCTTTTCCGGTTGTACAAATGAAGTAACTTCGGCTCTTAAAGGACTGGGAAGAAAAAAGATCATTATTATTGGCATGGAAACCCATGTTTGTGTTTTTCAGACCGCAAGGGATTTGCTTACTCAAGGTTACCAGGTTTTTGTCGTCGGCGATGCAGTGTGTTCCCGAACCAAGGGAAATTACCTCAATGGATTATCACTCATGTCATCAATGGGAGCTCTAATTACTAACACTGAAACAGTATTCTTTGATTTGCTGAAGCAAGCGGGTACCCCTCTGTTCAAGGAACTCTCCAAACTGATCAAATAAGCATTTCCGATACGTAAACAGCATCCTCAGCAGTGACTAAGGGAAGTTCAGTTTCGCCTTTAAGCAGTTCTCCAATTAGATAACTTATGTAAACACCTCAAAAACCGCTGATGATAGTGATTTTTGGGGTGTTTATTTAAGAGCACGTAATACCTGACACCGATACAGCCCGTATTGTCATATCAATGGAGTTGTCTGACTCAATGTCTCTGAGTTAAAATATCAAGTTTCATAACTGCTAAACCAATCGATGTAACGAATTCTATGCTATTATTGAGACGCGGACAATAAAACAATAAGATAGATAGGGCGGTTTATGTAATTTCCACTTATAAATTATTATTGAAGGCCACAGATTCAGACGAATATTTTAAATAATAGTTAAAAAATTGACTATGCCCGCATATTCAGACAAGATTCACGTTATCGGCAGCATATAATTGTCATTGTTAAGTCTGTCAAGAGGGGGAACAATGTATTTTGGGAAGAAATAAGAAATCTTTGCTCAATTTATTCACAGTGAGAGAAAAAAAGCAAATGCTTGTGCTTTTGTTAGCTACCTTAGGAGTTTTAGGCTTACTATATATACGTTATAGCTGGATTTCAGTAAATCAAGCAACTTCCGATTATGCGGTAACGATAGCTAGGACAGCAGAAACTTCCTTTCCAAAGAATGCCATCAGCCTGCTGAAGAATCCTAGTCCTCAAGATATCGAAACGCTTCAGTATAGACAAATAAAAGACAGCCTTCAGAATCTGGTGAGGCTTAATAAGCCTATTCAATTTGCTTACATTTATGTTCAAAGAGATGGCAAACTATACTTTATGGCTGATTCAGAACCAGCGAATTCCAAGGACTATTCTCCTCCGGGGCAAGAATATGCTGAAGCGGCTGAAGTTTATCAGGAGCCGTTTACGGATGGAAAGCCCCTAATCACTCCTCCGGAAACCAATCACAGGGGAACATGGGTTAGCGTACTCGTTCCGATAACCGATTCAGATACTGGTCAGGTCATCGCAGCCTTTGCCATGGATTATCCTGAAAAAATGTGGAGCAGGGATCTCCTTTATCACACAGCACCTGCCGGTGCCGTTGTATTAACCCTATTTTTGTTGATCTTGGCTCTTTTCAGGATTTCTATTAAGAATGAGGTCGTCGAAGAGGAACAGCGTAAATTAATCTTAGCCAATGAAGAAATCGTCAGGGCTAAAACGACTTATCAAGATATGTTCGACAAAAGTCAAGCAATTATGATTCTTATCGAAGGCGAATCAGGAAGAATAATCCAGGCTAATAAGGCAGCTTGTGAATATTATGGCTATGAAATTGAACAGTTAACAACTATGAATATTTCCGAACTCAATTCTTTAGCACAACCGGAATTATTGCTGAAGATGCGGCTTGCCCAAACTCAACAATGTCCGCATTTTGAGTTCCGGCATCGTTTAGCTTCGGGAGAACTCAGAGATGTTGAGGTTTTTTCCAGTCCTATCAGAATTAATGATCGAATCTATTTATACTCAATTATTAATGACGTTACGAATCGGAAGAACCTGGAGAATACTGTTATCCAAGCTCATAAAAACTTTAAAACTTTCTTCAATTCTATTGATGACCTCCTATACGTTGTTGATTTGCAAGGCATAATTAAGCACGTGAATACCACGGTCTGTGAGCGATTGGGGTATACCAAAGATGAGCTTCTTGGACAATCCGTGTTGCTGGTGCACCCGGAAAACAGAAGAGAAGATGTAGCTCACATGGTACCCGATTTGCTTTCCGGAAAAGTTGCTTATTGCCCAATACCAGCCATCACTAAAAGTGGCCTGGAAATCTCCGTGGAAACATACATTATGGAGGGAGAATGGAACGGAGAACCCGTGACCTTTGAAGTCATGAAGGACAGATCGGCCATTACTAAATCGGAAGAAAAATTTTCAAAAGCTTTCAATTCAACGACCGTTTTAATGGCGATTATTACACTTGAGGATTGGCGTTATCACGATGTCAATGACACGTTTCTGGAAACGCTGGGTTACGAACGTGAAGAAGTTATTGGCAAGAGTTCCTCGGAACTCAATATCTACATTGATAATGATCGCCACGCAATTAATCAAACCTTTGAATCAGCCGGTAGAGTACATAACCTTGAGGTATCCATCAAAGGACGAGATGCTTCTCTGCACACTTGCATCTTCTGTGCAGAGTCTATCGCAATTGGCGAAACTCCTTGCTTGCTCATCTCTTTAACAGACATTACCGAACGTAAAGAGATTGAAAAGCAAAAAGAAAGGACAGAATTAGAATTAATGCAAGCCAAAGAAACTGCTGAAGCTGCAAATATTGCCAAAAGCCAGTTTCTTGCCAACATGTCCCATGAAATAAGAACCCCTTTAAATGGGATTGTCGGTTTCATAGAATTGCTCTCCAGAATGCCACAGAAAAGAGAACAAGCAAGTTATCTGGCAGAAGTTAAGACCTCCACCGACGCGCTACTTGTATTGATTAACGATATCTTAGATTATTCAAAAATCGAAGCCGGCAGGTTGTTGATTGAAAATATACCGTTTAATCTGCACAGCCTTATGGAAGAAGCTGTGTCTTTATTTGCACCAAAAGCTCACGGCAAGGCTATTGAAATATATTCATTTATTGCTGCCGGAGTTCCAAGCGAAGTTCAAGGGGATCCCGGCAGACTGAGACAGGTATTAAATAACATTATTGGCAATGCTGTCAAATTCACAGATACAGGTGAAGTGGCAGTTACGGTAAAGTTGTTGAAAGAAAGTCCGGAAAAGGTGCTGTTGCAGTTTGAAATCCGGGATACGGGTATCGGAATATCTGAAGAAACCCAACGCAAGTTATTCCAAATTTTCATGCAAGCAGATGCTTCGACAACCCGAAAGTATGAAGGAACCGGCCTTGGATTGGCCATATCTAAAAAGATCCTGGAGCTTCTTGGTGGCGATATCAAAGTTGTCAGCGATCTAGGCCTGGGCAGCACATTTGCCATAACGATAGAGCTTGAGAAAATGCCTCTTGAAGATGAGGAGAAGAAAATCAGGTCCCATAAGCTCAACAACTTAAACAATCTGAAAGTAATGATCGTCGATGATCTGGAAAGTAACCGGCTGATTTTGCGCGAATATCTGCTGGAGATCGGCTGTAAGGTTATTAGTACTCTGGATGGTCTGGATGCGCTGGAAATTCTTAAGGGGCTGGCTTCTGAAAGTTTACCGCAAATTATACTGGTGAGTTATAAGATGTCGGGAATAAGTGGCCTTGAATTTGGAGTACAATTGTTGGAGGACAAAAGATTAAGGGATATTCGGCTTATTCTGATTTCCTCAGCAGCCCAGCTAGGCGAGGCAAGGTCAACTAAAAAAATCAGATTCTTCGGTCATCTCACTAAGCCTGTTCGCAAAACAGAATTAATTCAGGTTATTTCAGGGGTTGACGGGTTAGCTGCTCCTAAAACGACGGAAAGTATCGATACCAGACATTCCGGCAGAGACGACAGAGGTCAGGTGCCCAATATTCGTATCCTACTCGTTGAAGACATGTTGGCAAATCAGAGGTTAGAAATGATCATGTTAGCCAAGATGGGGTATTCAGTAGAACTGGCCGTCAATGGGAAACAGGCAGTCGAAATCTGCGATACCAAAAACTATGATCTCATTTTTATGGATTGTCAAATGCCCGTGATGGACGGTTATGAAGCGACGCAGCAAATCAGAAAGACTAGTATTTTAAATAAGAACACCACAATAATTGCGATGACTGCCCATGCTCTGGAGGGAGATCGCGAAAAATGTATTGCAGCCGGAATGGATGACTACATCAGCAAACCGATCACTATGACAGTACTCGAGAATACATTTAGGAAATATTTGTATGAGGCAACACCGGATACTCTCTAAAAATAAGCATCGCTCTTTGTCCCTTTGGCATTTAAACCAATACCAAAGGGGCTGTTTAGCATCTAGCAAATTAGATATGATGAATTTCAACAAAATACGATTGGCAATTGCCTAAAGAGTTGATTAAGAGGGGACTGATCGAACTGGTGGTTAAACTGTTCAGTTTGTGCCTTTGGCATTTGAAACAAATGCCAAAGGCACTGTTTAGCATCCAACAAATAAGATAAGCTTAAAAAAGCCTTAGATTGTTTAGTTGACTAATAAAATGGTATCTGGCCGATGTGAACTGAAAGGGCGGTATACAATGCAACCAATCAAAAAGAAACTGACAACTATGATGATTATGTTAATCACCATGTTATCCGTAGGAGTAATTGTCGGTATAGTCTTCCCGTTTTTCGCCAAATTGTTTGTGGTTGTGATCCCAGGACGCGAGAGTTTATTCCTGTTTAGTTGTATATTAGCCGGATTGACATTAGGTGTTATCAATTTTATTATCGCCAGAACCGTGCTCTATAATCCCATTTATTGTATAACAAACAAGGTTAAGGAGATTTCCGAGGGCAATCTCACTGTAAAAATCGAGGTGGATGGCAGCGATATCATCGGGCAGCTTAGTGAATCCTTTAACACCATGATTTCAGCACAGTTGGAAATTGTTAGAGCAGTGAAAAACAGCTCTCATGAACTGACTGAAGCATCCCGCGAAATGGCCTCTTCCTCCGCAGAGGTATCATCAGCGACAGCAGTTGTCTCCAACAAAACCCGGATGATTGCCCGGTCGATGGAAGATGCCTCCAATTCAAGCATGGAAACATCCCAGGTTCTGATCGAGCTCTCTTCGCTTATTCAAATTGCCAAGGATAAAGCCGCCTCTGCCAGTATTAAATCGGAAGGCTCTATCGACGCAGCTCAGGAAGGAAAATCCATTGTCAATGTCGTTAGACAAAGCATGGATACTATTCATAGCAAGACCAAGGAGGCAGTAAAGGTAATCACGCTCCTGAATGAGTACTCCCAACAAATTGGTATGATTAATGCAACCATAACCGGCATTGCCGATCAAACAAATCTGCTGGCACTTAATGCGGCTATTGAAGCTGCTCGGGCTGGCGAGTCAGGCAGAGGTTTTGCGGTTGTTGCCGAGGAAGTCAGAAAGTTAGCGGAACAATCTAATGCTGAGGCCGGCAATATCTCACAGCTTATTTCTAAAATTACTGACAATACAAATAGTGCAGTTGTCGCTATGAGACAAAACCTGTCTGAAGTTGAAATAGGGGTGGAAGAGGTTGATAAAGCGGGGATGTCGCTGGAAAAAATATTATTGGCCGTTGCGGAAACTGTAAGTGATATAAACGGAATTGCTAAGATAACTGACAACGAGGTAGCCTCATCTGATAAGATTGTACATCTAATCGAGGTTGTCGCGGAAGATATCGAGGGGACAAGCAGAGATGCCCAAGAGGTATCAACAGCAATCGAAGAAACTGCAGCAAACATTGAAACTGTAGCTGCGACTTCCGAACAAGCAAAGGCTATGGCCCAAAATCTGTATAGTCTTATCACTAGGTTTAAAGTTGACGAGTAACTGAAAATGGTCAAAAGATGACGATTATGCATGTGACAAATAATAAAAATAAGAACATTTTATTGGGGGTATTTGGAGATGCATAGATCAGGTGGAGGAAACAACGAGAATCCGGTAATAGAGGGATTTTTCACAATAAGCCTTGATTTATTATATATCGCAGATATAGAAGGAACCTTTATCAAGCTCAGCAAATCATGGGAAAGCACTCTGGGGTATACTGCCGAAGAGCTTGAAGGTAGAAAATTCCTGGAATTCGTTCATCCGGACGATATAGATACTACAATAAAGGCTCAGACCGCTCTTAGGGAAGAAAAGCAAGTAATAAATTTTACAAATCGGTTTAAAGGTAAAGACGGCTCCTATCGAGATATTGAATGGAGCTCACAAGCATATGGGGATATGATTTATACTACTGCGAGGGACATTTCCGAGAGGAAAAAACTTGAACTTGAGATAGAAAAAGAGCAAAGCTTATTAAGGGCTCTTATTGATGCTATTCCAGATGCGATTTTTATAAAAGATAAGGATAGTAACTATATAGGGTGTAATAGAGCATTTGCCGAAAAAATTGCTAAAACCGATAAAAAAGCAGTCATCGGCCAGACAGATTTTGATTATTTCGATGATTTAACTCAGGCAGCTCAAATCAGAATACAAGACAAAGAAGTTATGGATTCGCAAAAGAGTCAAATTGACTACCTTACCAGGAAAACAGCTAATGGAATAGTTGAACTGGAGAGGATAAAGACACCTTTTTATAACGAAAGCGGAGCTGTCATGGGGATTATAGGTATTGCCAGAGACATCTCCTCGAGGAAATCCCTGGAAGAAAAGCTTAGGTCAAGCGAAAAGCAATTCCGGCTTCTTTTTGAAAATATGATTAACTGTTTTTCACTTCATGAAATAATTATGAATGATCAAGGTGAGGCTGTTGATTATCGATATCTGATGGTCAACAAAGCCTATGAAATCCAGATGAATCAGCGATCTGAAGACATTGTTGGCAAGACGCAGCTGGAAATTGATCCTTTGGCGGATCAAGAAATGATTCAAAAGTACTGCGAAGTGGGATTAACAGGAAATCCCCTCCATCAGGAATATTTCTCAGAAACTCTTAAACGGCACTTTAGCACGTTTACCTATAGTCCGCAAAAGGGCTTGTTTGCATCAATTTTAGAAGATATCACCGAGAAAAAAGAAATGGAGAATGCTTTAAAGGAAAGTGAAGAGCGGTTTAAACAACTTGCTAAGATTTTTCCGGAGACCGTATATGAATCTGATTTGATGGGTAATGTCACCTATGCCAATAATCACGCCTTTAAATGCTTTGGTTATACAAAGGACGACATGAAAAAAGGGTTTAATATTCTCAACTTGGTTTCACCGAATGATCGGGAACTGGTTTTAGAGAGAATCCAAGCGAAAATACAGGGCCAAGACAATGGCTATCTGGAATATACAGCCATGAGGAAGGATGGCAGTACGTTCTCGGCAATGGGCTATAGTGCACTTATTATAAAAAATGGTGCTCCCTGTGGCTTAAGAGGCTTTACTCTTGATATAACAGAGCGAAAAAAGAACGAACTGGAGCTTGTCAGAGCAAAAGTACAGGCCCAAACTGCAAATATTATGAAAAGCCAATTTCTTGCCAATATGTCCCATGAAATCAGAACACCGATGAATGGTATCCTGGGTTTTTTGGACTTGCTTCAAAGAACCAACTTGTCATCTGAACAGATGGATTACATCAGAGAAGCAAAGACAGCTTCGGAAATGCTTTTGTATCTGATTAACGATATCCTGGACTTTTCAAAGATTGAAGCCGGTAAGCTTACCATTGAAAACACAAACTTTAAGATTAGAACCGCCGTTGAGGATGCGGTGGCTATTTTAGTGCCTAAAGCATCCGAGAAACATCTTGAACTTAATACATTAATAAATCCCAGTGTACCTGAAGAAGTAATTGGAGACCCGGCCCGTTTAAGGCAAGTTTTAAACAACCTAATCAGCAATGCTGTAAAGTTCACAGAACATGGTGAAATTAATGTGACGGTTGACTGTCGCGAAGAGATTGATGGAAGGGCATTACTTAGTTTCGAGGTAAAAGACACCGGGATCGGTATTAGTGAACAAAGCCTGAATAAGTTATTCAGACCCTTTACTCAAGCGGATGCTTCAATGACTAGAAAATTCGGGGGGACAGGATTGGGGCTTGCCATTTCCAAAGAACTTGTCAGGCTTATGCACGGTAATATTACTGTTAAGAGCGAAGTTGGAAAGGGTTCGACATTTAGATTTACAGTGTTATTGGAAATCCTAAAAAATTTCGAAGAGAATTTTATAGCCAAAAAACTTAATGAAGTCAATGTACTTATTGTCGATGATAATGAAAACAGCAGAAAAAGAGTACTAAGTTGCCTAGAAGATACAGGTTGCAAAGCATTTGAGGCGGATAGTGCGGACAAGGCAATTACCTCAATCCTGATAAATTCAAAAAATAAAAATAAAATAAACCTGGCCTTAGTTGATTTTCAGATGCCGGGTATGAACGGATATCAGTTGGCTACGACGCTTAAGACAATCCCCTTTGCCAAAGATGTTAAACTCATCCTCATGACTTCTGCGGCTCAAAGGTACGATGTCAGAGCTACTCAAAGATATGGATTTTCAGGTTATCTCACAAAGCCGATCAAGAGAAACGACCTTCTCCATTGTGTTTCCCTTGCTCTCGGTTTGAAAAACGAAACTGAAGCGGATACAGGAATTATGGCAAGCACTCAAGTAAATGAGGAAAGCAAGAGACTTCAACCAAAGATCCTGCTAGTTGAAGATAATGAAATGAATCAAAAGCTTGTTAAAATAATGCTCAGAAAAAGATATATGAACTGTGATATTGCTATTGATGGAAGTGAAGCAATAAAAGCACTTGCCAAACAAGATTATGATATTGTCTTTATGGATTGCCAAATGCCTGTAATGGATGGTTATGAAAGCACCGCAAAAATAAGGGAAATGGAAAAAGGCAAGAAACATACAACAATTGTGGCAATGACAGCCAATACAATGGAAGGGGATAGGGAAAAATGCCTCCAAGCCGGGATGGACGAATATATAAGCAAACCTATAAATTTCGAGACTATGTTTAATATAATAGAAGATAACCTGATCATGAACTCGAAGAAATAGGAAGTTGGCGAATATGATATGAGCAAAATACTCTTAACACAGCTTTTTCGAAAATAGAAACAGTGCACCAAATTCAGACCAGAGAATTTTTAATTGCAAACACTGCGAGTTGAGTTCTATCTTTAAGTTGAAGTTTGGAGATTATAGTAGTTATAGTGTTTTTGACTGTGCCTTCAGCGATAAACAGCGAGGCACCAATTTCTTTGTTATCTTTTCCATCAACAATCATCTGAATAATACTTATTTCGCGATCAGTAATAAGCACCTCAATACCCTCGACTGTGACTTTGTTTCTGTTCAGTTTCTTCGTTTCCTTATGGTGCAGATTGAATGACGCAGGGCTGAAAACATCCTTATGCATGATTTGAAAACCAACGCAGGCGCTTTTTATAGAAAGAATCAGTTCTTCTGCACCAACGTTCTTTAAGATATAGCCGTTAGCTCCGTTACTGATTGCTTGAGCAACATCTGACTCATCATCGGATGCAGTGACCATGAGAACATTGATATGGGGATAATTTGACTTGATCAATTTAGTAGCTTCAATGCCACTGCATATGGGCATGGAAATATCCATCAACACCACATCAGGATTAAATTCACTGCATAATTCATAAGCCTCTCGGCCATTGGCTGCACAAGCAACCACCTTCATATCGCTATTATTTTCGATAATAGTTTTAAAACTTTCCCTCAAGAGCCTTTGATCATCCGCAATTAGAACTTTTAACATAAGAAAACCTCTTTTTAATTAATTAATCACCTATTTCAATCAAAACTTGAAAGGTATTATGCTTTAGAACAGACACCTTAGTGTTGAAAGTAAATTAAAGTAAATTAAAGTAGAGTAGAGTAGAGTAGAGTAGAGTAGAGTAGAAAACAAACGTAAGTGTATCAGAAAACAAGGGAAACAATATTTTTCGAAATATATAATAAAGCCTGATTGGAATTATGTTATAATAAAACCTTTTTCTTTGAAGTAGCCGGCAATTTCAGTGACTGCATTTTCTGAAATAATGAAGAAATTATTGATAACAGCCTCGATATCTTTATAGTTACCATTTTTTAAGGCATTACTGATTTTCAAAGTTTCCTCATAAATGTCCAGTATCCTATAGTTAGCTGAAATTCCTTTGATGTTATGGTTAATCCGTTTTAGTTCTTCTAGGTTTTTTTCACGCAGGAAATTTTCGATTTTGAAAACTTCCGAATTAATTTCTTTAATTAAATCAGAGAAAAGATCGGCAATGTCTTCAATAGGGAGGCCAAGATCATTAGAAAACCCTTCTAAATCATATCTGCAGTTGGATTCCATCGACATTACTCCTTTCAATCAATTATTACAAGTATACATTAAAATCATGCTGTTGTGACAGCAACTATCAAATTGTTAGAATAATTTGCGCCAGTCTTCGTCTGTATTCGTTATGGTACTGCCGAAACCCCAGTCCAGGTCATGTGTGCTCGCCCAATCTCAATCGGTCCAGTTCCAAACTGAAGATTTTCTCTGTTAACTCTTGGTTTTTAGTCCTAAGAATGTCGTTTTTAACCAGCAACTCTTCGGTCTTCCGACTATGCTCCTCTTTTAACCTCTGTGAGTTCTCGATCATTCGACGTTCAACCTCCAATAATTTCTTATCCACTTCCAACTTATGGACTTCTTTAAGCTGCTGAATGTCTTTGTCATAGCTGATCTTCAAATCTTCAGCATGCTTGCAAGCAGCTTTTTCCACATCCTTCCGCTGTTGTTCAAGGTTAGCTATAGTCTGCTGAGCTGTCCCTAATTCCAAATGGAGGTGGGTAAGCTCTTGTTGATAGGAATGAATTTTATCTTGCAGGTCTGTGATCTCGGCCTTTAAGGGATTGACCGCTGCAGCTTTTAACTCAAGCTCTTCTATTTTTTTACTCAGTAAATCCACAGTCATCCGGTTCCCCCGATTACTCTCCTCCAACTCTTGATTACGATCAGTGATTTCTTTAAGTCTGGTTACTGTATCTAATTGAGTAGCTGATTGCTTTTCGAGCTCTTTCGCCAACGTAGTGTTTTTTTTCTGAAGATCTTCTTGAGTTTCTTTATGTTGCGCCTTCAGAGCATCAAGGCGTTCCAGGTAGTCTTTTTTTAGGTCCTGTACTTTTTGCAAGGACCCCAGAAAGATGTTCTCCGCTCGGTTCAGATGATACCGAATTTGTTGCATATCATCGCTGCGATCAATCTCACTACCTGCTTCAAGTTCCGAGTAATACCGAGTCACCATTGCGGCAAATAAATCTTTATGATTCAGTCCAGTTTTCTTAGTCAACTCCTGTATCCTCTCGGTAACATCCGAGGTCGTTTTGACAGAATAGGAATCGGGTTTTACAACCAAATTGATTTCATCGTTCATTTTCGCAATCTCCCTCAATGTACTTAATATATACCAATAAACATTGTCACAGACCGATCATCCGAGTATACCAGTATATATATAGTATACTAATGGGGCGAATTGGTATATAGATAAATTCGAAGTAGTAGTTTGGGGAGTAAAAGCAATGATATTTAAGGATTTCAGGACATTGCAGCGAATGTTACACAAGGTGATTGTGTAACATTCGCTTAAAAAGACCAAACCCTACTGCCTCTAGGGGTTTAGGCTTTTTTCTTTGCATAATAAATTTAGTGCCAAAGCTTCAATGTGTCATAAATAAGTGTTATACTTGTTTATGACACATTAGGGATATCTCGTTTTCAAGACTGATTAACAAAGGTTAGCAGGCGTTTGAATGACAACGAATAAGAGAGGGAGGAGCGCGTTGAATGGAATTTGTCGAGCCCATTCGAGATCGCAAGAAGATTGAAGCAATAAAAAAGGTCCTGAAAGGAAGCAACTTGAGGGATCATGTGCTTTTTATACTGGGGATCAATTCAGGACTCAGAGTCAGCGATCTTTTAAAGCTTAAGGCCTCGGACGTCTTAGATAACAAAGGGCTGGTTAAAGATCGGATAACCGTCCGGGAGAAGAAAACGGGGAAAATCAAGACCTTTCCGTTTAGTGATACAGTCATCAAAGCACTGAAGGAATATCTCTTAGGTGCTCCTTTCGAAATGGCCTTATTTCCGTCACGCAAAGGGGGTGGGCCGATTACCCGACAGCAAGCTTATCGAATTATCAATGACGCTGCTAAAACGGTCGGAATAAAGGACAAGATCGGTACCCATACCTTACGCAAAACCTTTGGTTATCACGCCTACCTGGCTGGGGTAGACGTGAGCCGCATTCAGTCTCTGCTCAATCACTCTTCGCAGAAAGAGACCCTTCGGTACATAGGAATCACTCAAGATGAGCTGGATGATGTGTATTTGAATCTTAATCTCTGAGCAAAGTAAGCAAGGAACCTTGGTGCCGATCAGTTCGAGGGTAATAACAAGAAAAAGAACCAAACGAGGAAGAGGTAGGATTTTATGAGATGCGATTTTAATCAGATAATCGATCGATGCCAAACAGGATCTATAAAATGGGATTTCAATCAACGGATATTTGGGCGTCAGGACATTTTACCACTCTGGGTTGCCGATATGGACTTTAGAGCCCCGGAAGCTGTGGTTGAGGCTTTAGTGAACCGGGCGCAACATGGAATCTATGGTTATTCCGGAGGAATGGATGGTTATTACAAAGCCATTATCGACTGGATGCAAAAACGTCATGGCTGGGAGATCCAACAAGAGTGGATCACCTTCAGCCCCGGGGTTGTTCCTGGTTTGAATGAATTGGTGCGGGGGTTGACCAAACCGGGAGCGCAGGTTCTTATCCAGTCTCCGGTTTATCCGCCCTTCTTTCAAGCGATCCAAAATCACGGCCGTGAGGTTGTCAACAGCCAACTCAAGCTGGAAAACGGGCGCTATACCATGGACTTTGCCGATTTGGAGGAAAAATTTGCGGGCGGCGTGAAGATGATGATTCTTTGCAGCCCACACAATCCCGTGGGAAGAGTCTGGGATCGTGGAGAGCTTGAGCGACTGGGACAACTTTGCCTTGCTCATGATGTCCTTGTCATCGCTGACGAAATTCACGGTGATCTTATTTATGAGGGCTATCAGCATATCCCTTTTGCTTCTCTTTCCGCAGAGTTGGCTGCTCAATCGATTGTTTGCACAGCCCCGAGCAAGACGTTTAATTTAGCTGGTTTACAAACCTCCAATTTAATCATTCCCAATGCTAAATATCGACAAGCCTTTCAAACCTCGCTTAATTTAACCGGTGTTCACAATCCCAATGTATTTGGCATAACGGCGCTGGAGGCTGCTTACCGGCATGGGTTGGACTGGTTGAATCAATTAATGAACTACTTGAAGGGTAATGTGGATTTTCTGATGTCGTTTCTCCAACGTGAACTGCCGCAGATTCGGGCAATTCAACCAGAAGGAACCTATCTGATCTGGCTCGATTTTCGAGCATTAGGGATGGAGCCGAAGGACTTGCAAAAGTTTTTAGTACATAAGGCGGGAGTGGGCTTAAATGCCGGCTATCAGTTTGGCCCCGGAGGAGAAGGCTTTGAACGTCTCAATCTAGGTTGTCCTCGTTCAACGCTGGAGGATGGCTTGCTGCGAATTAAAACAGCCATCCAAGGAGGATGCTCCTCCTAACTATCTAAGCGTTTATTGAGGAAAGGTGGACACTCAACATGGAAGACAGACTAATTTTTACTTTAAACCATATTTTAAGCAGACGTTCTAAAAAGATAACCTTGGAGAGCCGTTTGGTTGAAGACTTGAGAGTGGATTCCTTAGACTTGCTGATGGTTTTAGCTGACTTAGAAGATGAATTCGCCATTTCCCTTACGGAAGAGGATTTTAAAGATGTGGTTACTGTCAATGATATTGCCGCGAAACTGAGAGCTAGGGGCTTGTGAGGAGAGACGATGGATCACCGCAATCAGGCCTCAAACCTGATTGCGGTGGCTTTTGCAAAAGGGATGTTACGTCTAAAATATTATTTTATGGAAATAATATACATATAACGCCAATTGGCGATTCCTATAATTCGGAAAATATTAGGCAATACCGCTAAACAAACTGTATAGGCGCTCAGTTGGCTCTGCTTATAGAAATCGAATAATCGAAAATAGAGGAGTTATTATGGACCGTCCCAAAGCTGATAACTCTCCACCTATCTGCTTCAATCGATTCTTCAGGCAACCATTAGGATTCATTAATATTCTTCGTTTTTCTGCTACACTGAAAAATAAGTGTAGAATTTGCGATAATTAAATTCCGAGTAATATCCATAAAGCCTTTGAGGATAGGCTTTCATATCACATTAACCGCTTTTTGAAGTCACCTTATTTATTACGATTTCGACACGGCACGTAACGTATAATGACGATACCGGCAAAAACAATCGCACAAAAGGAAAACTGGTGCACCGGAATACTGTTAAGGCGGGATGTTGGCGAATGGGTAATGGAATAAGAATTATGGTCGCAGATGATAACCGTAACCTTTGTGAAATGTTGAAGAACTACGTTCAAGGTCAAGAAGATCTAAACATAGTTGGCGTGGCTTATAACGGTTTAGAGGCTTGGGAACTTATACAGACCAAAGAACCTGATCTGATTATCCTTGATGTAGTGATGCCAAATTTAGATGGGTTAAGCGTATTGGAACGAGTTAATGCTCGAACAACCCTGAAACGCCCTAAAATTATCATGCTTACTGCTTTTGGACAGGAATCTCTCACACATCAAGCAATGCTGCTCGGGGTTGACTACTTTGTACTGAAACCATTCGACTTGGATCTTCTCGGCAAACGTATTCGCTCCTTAATGCAGGATATGCAGTCATCTGCTCCAGCTCAGTTTTCCACTTCGCCCTCTCCAATTGTGACAGCGTTAGGCAAGGGGATCAATCTAAACGTCGAAGTGACCACGCTAATGCACCAAATCGGAATTCCCGCCCATGTTAAAGGGTACCAATATATTCGAGATGCCATTATGATGGTGGTGGAAGATGTCTCCTTGCTAGGGGCGGTAACCAAGGAACTATACCCGGGGATTGCCAAAAAACATAATACTGCATCCAACAGGGTGGAACGCGGAATTCGTCACGCGATTGAACTTGCGTGGATGCGCGGACAAACAGATGTGCTTAAACGGATCTTCGGTTACTCTATGAATATTGAACGGCAAAAACCAACGAACTCTGAATTCATAGCACTTCTTGCCGACAAATTTAGAGTAATGAGTAACGTGAGCTAAGTCTGCTTGTGATTTAGGGACTCGCGTGGATAATTGTCGGCAAGCATAATCTAAAATTAAAGGAGTAAGAAAGGGCCTACTAATGTTGCAAATAGAGAAACCAAGAATTGAGTGTATTGAGCATTCCGAGGACAACCGTTATGCCAAATTCATCGTGGAGCCGCTTGAAAGAGGATATGGTATTACTTTGGGAAATTCTTTAAAGCGCATCCTGCTATCTTCGCTTCCTGGCTCAGCAGTGACATCGGTCAAAATCGAAGGGGTGCTCGGCGAGTCATACCCAATACCGGATGTTTTGGAAGATGTTACGGACATTATTCTCAACATTAAGTCCCTGGCTTTAAAAGGCCACACAGATGAACCTCGGGTTATTTATCTAGAGTCTGAAGGTGAAGGGGTTGTTATGGCCGCAGATATCATATGTGACCCAGATATTGAGATATTGAATCCTGATCTGAAGATTGCCACCTTAGATAAAAATGGTCGATTATTCATAGAAATGACCGTGAGACGCGGCAAAGGTTACGTTTCAAAAACAGCAGAGAACACCGATGGATCTATTCCCATTGACTCCATTTTTGCTCCAATTTATAAAGTCAACTATGAGGTAGAACCTACCCGAGTCGGTCAAATCATAGACTATGACAAATTAACTTTTGAAACATGGTCAAATGGCAGCCTCTCGCCGGAGGAAGCTATCAGCATAGCAGCCAGAATGCTGAATGACCATCTTAGTCTTTTTATTGGAAGCAATGATACACCCGATAATGTCGAAACAATGGCAGAAAGAGTGGAGGAGTCCCAAAGTAAAAGTCCTAACATGATGATTGAGGATCTTAAGCTGTCTGTTCGTGCTTATAACTCTCTAAAACGAACCGGAGTAAATACGGTAGAGGAATTGACACGAAAAACGACAGAAGACATGATTAAAATGCGTAACCTTGGACGCAAGTCACTCGAAGAGGTGGAAGATAAACTTAAAGAATTAGGGCTGTCGTTCCGTAGGGAAGATGTGTAATTCGATGTAAGATAGGCTCAGCGGTCAAGTCAGACAGCTGGGTCTTTACCTTTTTACTAGGGATAAACCCAATAAGTCTGGTTGAGCGCAAAATCTTTTTCCAATTCTCGTACCTTCCATAGCTACCTTCCATGACCTAAAAACATTGATAAACTAATAACAAAGTATTATAATATATCTTAAGTAACATTGGAGTTAATCTTACTTAATCTTTAAAATAGTATAAAATTTATTAGGAATGGAGGTGATATTGCCCTGCGCTTTTGACAATAAATTTGCCCATTTTCCATTATAAGGTTTAACAAATTCTTTACACAAAGTTTATGGAAGCGTAACAGAAATGGTTTATGATAGATACAACAAAACGCACCATAAAAATAAAAAGAGGTGATAATGAATGAAATTAATTATCCTCCTAGTAATACTTGGTCTGATTCCCTCTTTGATAAGGGGGTGGATATCTGTTGATCAATATTCAAACTAGTTAAAATTTATGATAGCTAAAGCAGGATAATAATTTGCTAGTTTAGCGTTTAAGATAAACCAAGGTGGGCGAAAATATCTAGTTATTGATTGAATTTATCTATAAACTATCGTGCGATTGAAAAGAGGAGGGCATAATTTATGTTAGCTCAAAATCCTGCACTCAGAACTAGCCCATCCCTTCACTACCAGTACCAGTTCCAAGTCGGAGAACGTGTCGAGACGTATAACCACTGCAAAGGAACTGTTGTTCGAGTTGATATTGATGAAAGCGGAGTATTCATTGTAGTGCAGTTTGCCACTCTATACGGCGAATTCTCATATGACCCCTGCGATCTGAAAGTAATTTAATGACTACTTAGTTCTGATAAGAAGGAACGCAGCGACATCTGCCTCGAAACCGCTTAAAGCCGAAAGGTTTTGGCGGTTTTTTCTTGCGAGAATCGAAGAGGAAAGGCCACTATTTCTCTTTAAAGCCCTAATCGTTCAATAATATATGAATCTCCTATCGCGTTGGTAAGCATTTCTTCCCAAGAATCAAATTTGGTGGTTTTCGCCACGTGAGCATCTATGTCTTCATCTGGTATTGCCTCATAATCATCTTCTGAATTTATTTCAAACCCACCTGGATAGAAATAATTCATCAATAGAGTCAAACTGTTGTGAATGGTATATTGCTAAAGTCGGAACTGAAGTAATATGCTAGGGGCAAGCGGTACCCTTCCTTACTAAACTTTCAAGGTAAGAAGGGCTCTATAATAATCCCAGTTGTTCAACCAGGACGGTGGAATGCAGGATAAAATCGATGAATGTCGGAATTCTCTGGACGTCTTGACGGTTATTTTAATTCTGGATACCAATACCGGAAGGAATTCGTGGAAACTTGTGGAATTAGATGAGAGTAGGGCGGAGCCGGACCCTTTAGTTGGGACTTATGTTGGTTTTCGTGCTTATCACGCTTGTCGAGAATGACTCGCCATCCTTTCCCAGTGCCGAAGGAGAAATTAGAACATTTCCATTGCTGGATACCAAAGCGACCGGCTGTATCTGGTTCCCTGCGGAATTTAGGGCCTGACCATCTACCAACGCAGATTGGTATGACACTGTACCCATATTTGCAAAGGGATACGGTTGGTCATTTTGGTTTAAAGGCTCTTCGCTGATCCATTCTGCCGACGTCCCAATCCCCTGTGCGTAAGAGGGACTTAGGGTTACTGGGGGAATTGTTTGAGTTTGTGAACGACCGTTCACGGTAAACTTTAAATTCCACGTTGAGCTTGAGTTCGCCGCTGGAGATATAGTCGCGTGAATAATCGAGCCAATCGGCACAGTCATCACTTCTTGAGCGGGAGATGGAAGCAATTCCCAAAACACCTTGGCAACCGGTTGACCGTTTTCAATTTCTTGACTAGTTCCCATTTGCAAGAGATCAGGTGACGACGATCCCCCTAAACCAATCCACTCTGCTGCCGCCGCATTTTCTTGATTAGTTGAAATACTAGGGACTTTCCAACTACCGGAAACGCTGGTATATCTGATACCAGATAACGGGGTATCAACGTATCCTGCCCAATTTTCAGATTCTCGCGTATTGGCAGGAAGGCTTGTATTTGTGCCAGTACCTTGTGGGCGTTGACTTTTCGGAACATGTAAATGCCTATGCGAAAAATCCCTTGAATAAACAATATAATCGGATGTCTTCCTGTTATTAAAGGCATATCTGACTGGAACTCCATTGGCGAGAAAACAGGTTACCAATCCAACCAAAACCGTCAACAATACAATGTGAATCTTGCTCATCATAATTTTCATTTATAAAATCCCCTTCCTAACTGGCATTGCCGGAACTAAAAATATTATTTCTAACAAACATCGAATACAGAAGTTTTGCACAAGGGGTGGAAGCCAGACCACGATATTTTATTGTAGTTCATTACTTGAATTTGCAACCGCCAAAGTTTCATGATTCGACATATCATGCGTATAGCTTTTTATTTACGACAATTATCGTAAATTGAGAGTATCATTTTATCTATAGCAAGTCTATAGCCTATATATATCGCCATAATTTATCTTTGTTATGCCAGATGCTTCCTTGGCATTTCCCCAGTTAATGTCTCCTCACAAGGGGGAATGTCAAAAAGGTAACAATCAATTGGTCTGAAAGACATGTAGCCTATGTATGTGGACTTGGAACATTCGGACTTTCGAAAGGCCTAATAACCGAAAAAGGTATTGCAGGTAAATTCGGCAACATCATTACAGATAACATTGAGAAGTGAGGGAGAAATTAGTAAAAACAGAATTGAAGGTTATGCTTTTTCGGAATAGTTGACTTCATATTTGCAAATACAGGTAAATATTGATAACATCAAATTTAATTATGTTAATATTAAAACTCAAAGGAAAGTGTGGTTAGAATTATGTATTTCAATGCATTAGGTAAAGTAAACACCATAGACACTACAGCTTTAGCATTAAAAGTCGCGAAAGAAAGAAATATTAAATACATTGTTGTGGCTTCATCAAGGGGCGATACCGCTAAATTACTAAATAATAGCGCCGATATTAATATTATCTGCGTTACCCATGCCAACGGTTTTCCGGAACCAGGAAAAAGCGAAATGTCTCAAGAAATTCGTAGCGAACTTGCAGATTTAGGGATCAAGGTATTAACAACATCCCATGTTCTTAGTGGTGCTGAGAGGGGGATGAGCAAAACTTTTGGAGGAGCATATCCAGTTGAAATAATAGCTCATACTTTGCGAATGCTTGGCCAAGGTACAAAAGTATGTGTTGAGGTGTCAATTATGGCTTTAGACGCTGGTTTAATTCCTCACGGGGAACCAATTATCTCCATTGGCGGTACAGGACAAGGGGCTGATACTGCAGTTATAATAACTCCGTCACATGCTAGTAGCATATTTGAAACAAAAATTCACGAAATAATCTGCAAACCTTCCTGTTACAAATAAAGGAGCTGTCCAATATACATCAAAACAATGCCGAATTTTTAAACCGCTAATAATTTAGCGGTTTAAAATTTACTCTTAAATATCCACATAACGCAGTTTTATGCAGTATCGGTCTATCTTGTTCGTAATACAAAAAGGAATATAGCCGTGGTCTGACGAATACAACAGATTATTTGTATTGATTTGTTTCCTCAGAGGAAACAAAAGGTTTGATTTGAATTTTTATAAAATCATGCTCAAAAAATAGTATCTTTACTAAATAGATTTTTCTCAAGCCAATCAACCCTATTACAGCGAAATATAGTTGAAATTATTTTTAAATGGGAAATAATTTCAACTATAAAAGAAGGATATAATTATGTTGGCACAGAATGTAATCTACATGAAAATGTTATAATAACGATCAGGAGCCTTAAAAAGAAAGGTTGTGTGCCTATGTCAGAGAAAAATATGGTTGTATCTGTTTTCAATACCCATCCTGAGGCTGAGAAAGCAATCAAGGAACTCCAGAAAGCTGGATTTGACATGAAGAAATTATCCGTAGTAGGTAAGGACTATCAGACTGATGAGCATGTTGTGGGCTATTATAATACCGGCGACCGTGTCAAATACTGGGGAAAGCTAGGGGCATTCTGGGGCGGACTATGGGGATTTCTATTTGGGTCCGCATTCTTTTTCGTTCCCGGAATTGGTCCCCTCGTTATAGGCGGTCCACTGGTGACGTGGATCGTTGGTGCACTTGAAGGTGCTGTTATTGTGGGTGGACTGAATGCTTTTGGGGCAGCGTTATACAGTATTGGTATTCCGAAGGACAGTATCCTCAAATACGAAACTTCTCTCAAGTCAGATAAGTTCCTACTAATTGCGCACGGGACGCTTGAAGAAGTGGAGAAGGCGAAAAAAATTCTAGAAGCAGCAAATTGCGTTGAAGCCTCACTTCATAGCGCATAAGCAGGGTTCAGTTGGCCCAAGTTTCTAAAGAAACTTGGCTGGCGCTCGAAGACACTGTCTTCGCACGGGTTAGACTTCTTGTTAGCCTTGGCGAAGGCGGCTGCCTAGTTGCACTGATGCTTAAAAAGTATATAACGCTAGTTTATACTTTCTACCCCGATAATAACCATTATTTTCATTCTCTGATGGTGCCGCGATAGCGGCATGGGGGTCTGCCCTGAAATAAGAATTCATTCCATTCATCAGTAGTGCCGCAAAGCGGCATGGTAGTCTGATGGGATCAAAAAAAGTGATGCGTTCACTCCTTAGACTATTACTATAATCATTAAGGAAAGGGGCATTAATATGGAAAAAGTCAAATTAGCAGTCATTTATTACAGCATGACAGGTATCAACTATCAGTTAGCTCAATGGGCATCAGAAGCCGCAAAAGAGGTAGATGCGGAAGTTCGCCTAGTCAAGGTTCATGAACTGGCTCCGGAAGCAGCTATTAACAACAATCCCGCTTGGAAGGCAAATGTTGAAGCTACAAAAGATATCAAGGAAGCAAGTTCAGATGATCTTGATTGGGCAGATGCCATTATTTTTAGCGTCCCGACACGCTTTGGGAATCTGGCTGCCCAGATGAAACAGTTCATAGACCTTCAAGGTGGTTTGTGGGCACAAGGAAAGCTAATAAATAAGGTTGTCAGCGGCATGTCCTCAGCACAGAATTCTCATGGCGGTCAGGAAGCTACCATTAAAAGTTTATATACTTCGATGATGCACTGGGGCGCGATCATTGTATCGCCCGGTTATACAGATGCTTCGATCTTTAAAGCAGGTGGCAATCCTTATGGAACCTCAGTGACTCAAGGTCAAGATGGTAAAATGGTGGAAGACGTAAAAGATGCAGTATTCCACCAAGCCAAACGTACTGTCGAAGTTGCCCTGTGGTTAAAAAAAGGGAAACAATAGATTCATTTTCAACGACAACTTCAAAGGAGTGCCCAACTTGCTTGTGTCTAAAAATTAGGATTATGACAATAGCACCAGTACGTCTAACAAGGACGCTGGTGCTATTGTTGATAATGGTCATTCGCGCACTTAGTGAGTTAAAAGCAGCCAAGGTAATCGACCAAGAAAATAGATATTATATCTTAAACAACGATCCTGCCTTAGTGTTCATCTATTTGAAGAAGGCAAGTAGACTCTTTAACCATTTACGACAGATCAGTATTTTGTATTTCTTGGATTAATTACGCTCTATTAGGAGGAAATTAGGGAAAGATGTTGAATGATCTTATGATGCAATTATAACTCAGCTGTCAAACAGGAATCTAAAAATCAAGAGTTACCGAAATAACCCTTGAGATTGAGATAAAAACTTTGTTGGTATTTATTCAGGAGAGGATAAGTTTTATGCGTTGCGTTAATGTTTCCAACTTAAAGCCTGGTGACGTGCTGGGGCGATCCATTTATGATAACAACGGACGAGCATTGCTGGTGGAGAAAACAGTGCTTACACAAAATTATATCCAGAGGTTAAGGGAACATTGGGTGGTTTCTGTATATATTGATGATCCCAAATGTTCTTTAGGTGGAGAAGATATTATTAGCCAACATACACGTCATGGGGCTATAAAAACCCTTCGCGAAATTGCTACAGACATTTCACAGACTTCGCTCACAAGCAAACAGGATTACGGTCAACGGGTTAGTCTTTTAGTGGAGGACATTATTGAGGAACTGCTGAGCCGTAAAAACTCGTTAATTAATGTGATTGATTTAAAAGATTACGATAATTATACCTACGCTCACAGCGTAAATGTAACGGTGCTCTCTGTGGTTACCGGAATTTCTCTGGGCTTGGAATATTCCCGTCTGAAAAGCTTAGGCATGGGTGCCTTACTTCATGATGTGGGTAAAATTTTTGTGCCATTAGAGGTATTAAACAAACCGGGCAAACTGACCACGGAGGAGTTTACCCAGATAAAAATGCACCCGGAACAAGGGTATGCTAAGGTCAAAGAAGAAGATATTCTGGATGCACCCGGGCGGGCAATTATTTTGCAGCATCACGAAAAGCTTGATGGTTCCGGTTACCCAGGTAATCGAAAAGGAAAGGACATTCATGATTTAGCTAAAATTGTGGCGGTAGCAGATGTGTATGATGCTTTAACCAGTGATCGTCCCTACCGGGTCAGATGGGCACCGGCGCAGGGCTTAGAGTACATTTACACCATAGCCGGTAGTCACCTGGACATAGATATAGTAGCTAAGTTCGTTCGCAACATTGCCCCTTTTCCACTTGGGTCTTTGGTAGAATGTTCAAATGGCATGACTGGTTATGTAATAGAAAATGAAATTAATCCGCATCGTCCTATTTTACAGGTAGGAGACAAAAATGTTGATCTAAAAACGGAACTCAATATTACCATAACTAATATTGTGTCCTAAGTTTACCGCATTTAAGACAAGAGGGCAGCTGTTCGTGTTGGGAGACTATCAGGAGCTAAGCTTTGGCAGCATTTCAGAAAAATGCCGATTCTGATTTCTTCTTAAACTTTTAAACTTCGATTTGACCGCTAAAATAGCGAGACCAATTCTTCTTTTTTCGTTGAGCCGGAGTAGTACGTTTGTCCATTAGTAATAAAAAATATTTTATAAGTTTCACGCTATTCCCTCCTATTCACATGATTTCTGAACTGGCGTATTCCTTTAATCGCTGAAGATCAGACGGCAACTTGATTGGCAACTATCAGACATAACTAAAATCAACCGATTGGACAAACCGAGTGAGATCTTCTAATAAATTACAAATTTGTTCGTTAATGATGTAATTGCCATATTTATCAAACAAAATTCTAACGAGTGGACGACTCGGGTAATTTTGATGAATTGCGATAACTGTCCCTACTTCCCCCGTATTTAAGGTAACGATCGAGCTTTGCGGATAGAGTATTAGGCACTGTCTAAAGCTTTTTACAATATCTTCATTGAACTCTTTACCTGAGCCTGCAATAATTATTTCTAAGGCATGATAGGGTGGAAACCCTTTTCGATAAGGCCGATCAGCAACAAGGGCATCAAAGACATCAGCCACAGCAACAATTTGGGAGTTGATATCAATTGCTCTTTGCCTTAAACTATCGGGATACCCCTCACCGTTCCAACGTTCATGGTGATGACGAACAATGCTGAGCGCTTCACTCGGGATATTAGAAAATCTGAGCATCTCCTCACCTAGAACTGGATGTCTTTTTATAATCTCAAATTCCTCTTTAGTCAAACCTTCTGGCTTATTAAGGATTTTAAGAGGTATGGCGCTTTTACCAATATCATGGAAAATAGCCCCTATGGTTAAATTTCTTAGAATTTGTCCTTCATACCCCATTTGAGCTCCTATAAGCGCGGCTAAAATGGCTACATTTATAGAATGAACATAAGTGAAGTTATCAAATCTTCGAAATTCATTTAAGTCTATGTAAATCTGATTTGTTCCTGCCAACTCATTTATAATTCTGTCGACCACTGAATAGGTTTTTTTCAAACTACCATCACTGATAAGACACGTATCCTCAAAAACCTCTCGAATGTAGCCTACAATATTTTGGTATTCCGTGCTAGGAAATTTGCGTGTTTTATTAGGGACGACATGTGATTTTTCCAAGTCATACTTTATAGTATAAAGCTGACGTTTATGAAGAAGTTCTCGAATGCTCTGTGTAATTGGCTTACCTTTAGATAATAAAAGTATTCCCTGTTTATCAAATAGGTCATATGCTGAGAGTTCACCGATTTCAAACCCGTAGGTCGATGAGGGGTGTTCAAAATAGGTTAAGGCTATCAAAACCGAAATCCCTCCTTAAAACGAAAAGCCGCCCAAATCAATGATCGGCGACAAATACTTGTTCGGTAACCCGGCTATCTTCCACACATTAGGAGGAAGATCCGTGGCTTTGCGTCCCCAGTTCACACTGAGTTTGCCTTTATCGCATTATATAAAATTAATCTCTTGCCCAGGAGCTATACTAGATCTTGCCCAAGAAGTAGGACCTGAGTAGGACCTGAGTAGGACCTAAGTACTACTGAAATATAGCATATTTCATAATAAAATACAATATTATTTATCAGTTACATATTATAACTGTTTATTACAACCTAAAATCTTTAATATGACATATTAACCGATAGTACGACACGTTAATTGTTAATTCGACATGTTCAATCTTTTTATGAAAGTATCCTGCATAATTAATATTACTATATAATTAATTATGTATTCTGGAGGTTGGACACTGAACTGAAAACAAGTTTATAATAAGGGCCCTAAATCCCTTGCCACCGAACCAGTCCCTACAGCCGGATGACCTACTGCCGCATTTATTGTCAGATCGTTTTGACGATCTGATTATTTTTGTACTTCCTCGGAATATTCTGTTATCTCGGGAAGGAATGAGGTAAAATATGGGAGGTGCTTTAATCACTAAACAGGGATGCTGCATTCCCAACTAAAAAACTAAGGGGAGAAATGATGAAAGAAAGAAAACTCGGATTGATTGGATTGTTACTTGGCTTTATTCTTTTTTTGTTTGATAAATGGCTCGATTCTCACAATCATTCATTGCGAATTTCATGGCTACTCGTAATATTCGGAGGTGTAATTGGTTGTCTCCTAAAGAAGATATTTAATGAGCAACGGAAAAGAGAAGAAACTATAAAAGAGGAGCACAAACGTTTACATGATTTGTTTAATAGTCTTCCGGGCATAGTAATTGTACTGGGAGGAAATTACAATGTACATTTTGCGAATCGTAATTATATTATAGAATTTGGCGAGCGGGAAGGTAGCTTCTGTTACGAAATAATTGGCAAAAAGAGCCCGTGTGAAGACTGCAGAATAGAAGAGGCGTTCCGCAACGGTCTGCCTTTAAAAAATGAGGAAGTATTTCTAAACAATAAAATCTACGAAGTCATATTTCAGCCGTTTAGCGATGTTGATGGCTCAAGGCTTGTAATCAAGACTCTTTATGATATAACTGAACGAAAAAAGGCCGAGCAAGAATTATTACACATGCAAGCCGAAATGGCCCATCTGGAACGACTGAATTTAGTGGGACAAATGGCGGCAGGGATAGCACATGAGATTAGGAATCCAATGACAACCGTACGAGGTTATCTCCAACTGCTGGGAGCCAAAGCTGAGTTTAAATCACATAATTCCAGGTTTGAACTCATGATCGAAGAACTTGATCGAGCCAACTCGATTATCACAGAGTTTCTGTCCCTTGCTAAAAATTCACCCACAACCCAACAATGCCAAAATATTAATAGCATCTTGCAGCATTTGTATCCTTTACTGGAAGCTGATACTTACATCCAAAACAAACAGCTGGTTTTTGTAAGGGGAGAAACTCCGGATATTCTTCTTGATACTAAGGAGTTTTCACAATTAGTACTTAATTTGTGCCGTAACGGTTTGGAAGCAATGCAAGAGGGCGGAACTCTGACGATCCGTACCTATAGTGAGAATGAACACGTGGTGCTCTCTGTCGAAGATGAGGGGTGTGGTATCAATTTAGAAGGCCTAGATAAGCTAGGAACGCCGTTTTACACAACAAAAGATAATGGTACGGGGCTGGGACTAGCCACCTGTTACAGCATAGCTGAGCGACATAATGCTAAAATTAACTTAAAGAGCAGCCCCGGCGGAACTATATTCTTTGTGCGTTTTCCTCGTCTTGATTTGAGTCAATCACCTGGCACAATATAGACTAATAAGTCAGGCACGCTGATTTGCCATCATTATCTCCGCCGAATGAATATTCTTAGTAATTTGGTGAATAATAATTCAGGTGAAATTAATCAAAATTTCGGGAGGTAAACAAATGCAATTCAGTAACAGTCAAACTAATCAATTTTCTGGTCAATCGGGTAAAATTCGACTCGCCCCAGTCGCTAGTAATTTCTCCGGTGCCGGAACAACTGTCACTTATGGTTTACAGACTACTAATATCAATGCCTTCAATTCAGGCAACACTTCATCAGGTAATTGGGTCAACCCGCAAAAATGGAATGCTCAGAACTTTTCCAATAGTTATTCAGGCAATTTGTCGGGACAATTTGGCCAAACGCCAAGTTACGTCTATGGCATTTCGGCTGGGCAATTTGGCCAAATCCCCAGTGGGAGTTTCATGTGTGGACAATCTACCTATTCCCGAGGAATGATACAACCAAGTGTAGATATTTCGGAATCCTCAAGCGATGTAATGGTTGCCGCTTATCTATCCGATGCAGCGCTGAATGATATCAGCCTAAATGTGACTGAGAATTCCGTGACAATTTCTGCATCGGCCTGGACCGGCAAGGATCATTTGGTACTCAACAGAACTGTCGCTTTACCTACGAGCATTAGAGCCGAATCAGTCGATGCCAGTTTACAAAGCGGCGTACTGGAAATTCGATTACCAAAAGCTGATAAATGCGTAAGGACAAGAACAACGATTACGCCTGAAACAGTCTAATCCTATAAGATCTAAGATTCATCCCTCTCCTTAATAATTTGGAGGGGGATGATTTTGTTATGCTTTAACCTCACGCAACTACATCTACAGCACTGTTCAAAGAGAAGGTTTTAACACAGGCTCTGCATACTTGGTAAACTATTTTAGTTAAAGAACTTTAAGTCAAGCTTACGTTGACGTCAATGTAATACAAATGCTATAATATTTCCAGAGTTACATAATTGGAGGGTCTTGTTGTGGATAGATTGAAAATTGATCATGTTGCAACAGAAACTGGTTTAACCAAACGAACAATCAGATATTATGAACAAATTGGTATCTTACCGCACCCTCCACGTAGTGAAGGAGGGGTTAGGTATTATAGCCAGGAACATGTTGACTTATTAAAGAGGATTACAAACGCTAAAGATGCCTTGGGGTTTTCGCTACAAGAACTGCAATACTATCTATCGCTCAATGATATGATCGAAAGTTATAAAGCTGATTATAAACAATTATCGAGTACAATTGCCCGCAAGGAGAAATTAATAGATATCATTAATACCATTAATGATGAACTTAAGCTGATTGTTCTGAAAATCGAAAAGATTGAGAATGTTCGAGATGAATTAGTAGACCTTAAAAAACGTGCCCAAGTTGTTGTCGATACATTAAGCTAGGGTAGCAATCAAGATTATGGCAAAAGACAAGAGATTAATGTCTGTAAGGAGGATGATTATGCAAGCCTATGAAATTATGATTAATCAAGTTTATAAGGTTAAAGAAAGCGATACTGTACGCTCTGTCATCGAAAAATTCTTGACGCATCGCATCAGTGGCCTTCCTGTAGTAAACGATAAAAATGAAATTGTCGCTTATGTAAGTGACGGAGATATTATGCGATATATCGGCAAACATAACGACCTTTTTGTAGATGTCATGATATTTTCAACAGTAATAAAAGGTGATGCTGAGGAATTTGAGGAAAGAGCGCAAAGACTGCTGAATTTAAATATTATGGATATAGCCCAACGAAAGGTTATAAAAGTTGCTTGGGATGAGGAAATCGAAAATATTGCTGCAATACTGGGGAAAAAGAAGATCAAGAAAGTTCCCGTAGAGCGTGACGGTGTACTGGTTGGAATCATTAGCCGCGGAGATGTCATCCGGCATTCCTTCAAAGCTATGCTCTAACACCTTTCTCCAGTCAATAGGACAATCGCTTGAATCCTGACAACTCGTAGAAAAAACCATATTACGGGAATATTTGTTTGGCAGCTCGATAAAAACCTGGTGAGCTTAAATAACACCAGTCTGGGAGAACACTTCTCCTACACTGATGTTTTTTAAACTCCTTTTATTGTAAGCTTTTGCCTGAATGTTGAGTAGCAAAGAGCACAAATAAACCTACGCTGCTGATATAACAAGGGAGGAGGAGAACAATTGAAATTCCAAGAACATTTTGGAATCAGTGGTTTGGCTATGATCGCTGTCATCTTAGGGGTTTTTATGGCAGTCTTGGATTCCAGCGTTGTGAATGTGGCCATTCCAAAGATGATGGCAGTGTATGCCACGGATCAAACTACCATAGAATGGGTAATCACGGCCTATACCCTAACGGTCGGAATGTTCACACCGATCAGTGGTTATTTGAGCGATCGTTTTGGCGCTAAACGCATGTACGTTTTTGCCCTGGTAGTCTTTGTTGTCGGCTCAGGCTTATGCGGCGCTGCAGTTAGCGCTTCCTCGCTCATTGCCTTTAGAATCATTCAAGCTTTGGGCGGAGCCCTATTGATGCCAATTAGTATGACCATTCTTTTCAGTTTGTCTAAACCGGAAAGGCGTGGGCTGATAATGGGGATTTGGGGTATTGCCATAATGTTCGCTCCTGCCTTTGGACCAACCTTAAGTGGCTACATCGTGCAAAAACTTAATTTTCGCTTGATTTTCTACCTCAATGTTCCAGTCGGGGTCATTAATATCTTTATGGCACGGGCTTATATTCCTGAACTAAAGCCTAAGGAGGCGGGTAAGTTTGACTTACCTGGCTTTCTAACCTGCGTCATCGGTTTCTTCTGCCTTCTTTATGCACTTTCTGACGGACCAACCAGTGGCTGGTCATCAGTTAAGATTATTTCGCTGTTCATCGCTGCGACTATTTCTCTCGCCCTTTTTGTGGTACTGGAATTGACCACAGACAGCCCAATGCTTGAGTTGCGTCTTTTTAAAATCCGCTCTTTTCTGGCCTCAAATATTGCGACTAGTGTGCTGTACATTGCCATGATGGGCGCACTCTTTCTCCTCCCTGTTTTTTTACAGAATTCTCTCGGGTTTAGTCCTATGCAGACGGGGCTTTTAACGATGCCGGGAGCCCTGATAACCGCCATTGAGATGCCGATCAGCGGTGCGCTATTTGATAGATTTGGAGCAAGACCCTTGGCCATGGCGGGTCTTTCAGTTATGCTGATACCATCACTTCTACTCATTAACCTTAACTTCAACTGGACGTACTCGGCGATTCTGACGGTTTATATGTTAAGATCTGGAGGTGTAGGCCTTGTCATGATGCCTCTTAGAACGGCCGGGATGAACTCTGTACCGCCATCCCTCGTCAATCGTGCATCCGCTTTGCAGAACACTCTGAGCAATGTGGCAAGTTCGGTTGGGATTGCTATTTTAGGAACTGTCATGACGACCCATTCCGATTTTAGCTTTACTTCTTATATGCAGAATGTCAGTGTCCAATCATTGCAAAAGATCTCCGCTTATGGTCTGCACCCTTCCGTGTACGGTATCACAAATGCAAGTGATATGTTGCAGTTGATGTCCGTGCTTAAACAGCTGGCCTTTCAAAATGGAATACGAGAAGCTTTTATCATCGCCGCTATTTTTGTTGTTATTTCCTTAATTTCATCAATTTTTGTTGGCAAAAAACAAAAACCTGCCGGCTCCCAAGAAAATCCTAATCTCATCGAAAGCCATTAACCTCGTTCACCTAAGTAGCAAACTTTAACCTAATTGAATAAAAAGGAGCTATTCCAAAGAAATTTCCGGTTTGGAATAGCCCCTTTTTATTAAGGTAAGTTGCGAGAATAACCCCTGCCTTTTATTTTTAAGAGCATGAAAATATATTTTAATTCCAGGAAGGAATTATAACGTTTATGGCGAAGATATAAGCATAAACAGCATAGAGAGTGATTGATCACTCTCTTGTATGTTGGGATTTATCGTGCACTTCTTGCGCAAAATATCAACAACTGCTACTTGCGTAAGAGAGAACACAACGCTATAAATCTTCAAGGAGGTGGGACTAGTTAAACTCCTAGAGTATTTCGCGAACTTTCCAGGTAATAAGGAATGTTCCGCCGTAAACGTGATGTAGTCTAAACAAGAGAGTTGCATTCTGAAGGCACATGACAAAGGAATAACGAGCGCACAAAATAAATAATGGCACTTTGCCCAAATTTGAACAAGGGAGGAGACCACATGTTTTATGTAGGTTTAAGTGAAAATTTGGATAATGATATTGTATCAATGGCTGACTTTTTGGTTCAGACAAGGCGAGCCGAATCCAGAGCCGAAGCATTATGCCAATTAATGCGGGAAGGCGTCTCCCATTTGTCACAAACAAAAATCAAGCTTACGGTTGATCCTGAGCTAAAAAAGATCACTCATGAATCTGAACCGGAATTTCAATTTATGAATCCAGATATTGCTGAGAAACTCACAAACTACAAATTACTGATAATGGAGAACAAAGAGTTGCGTGGACAACTCGATATGGTTACCGCTGAACTACAACGGGTAAATCGAATACAGTTTAAAAAACGACTTGAGGAACAAGCAGTGGAAAAGAGACAAGAAATGCTATATAATTTTACCGATCCCTCTTTGGCACTTGGATTTCAAAATAACTGAAACTACTGATTCTGCTTCTACTTGTGGCAGGCTGAAATATGAATATGCAGAAAATGACCACCAGTGCGACAATAACCAGCACCCAGATAATGGGCGCTGGTTATTGTCTTAAAACCTCAAATACTTGATTATTACTTCAGATGATACGGGAGCGTACTATTTGCTGTCTAATACTCAGCAAGATGCTGATACTTACTTTAAAAAGGAGAATGCCAACGTCGCTGGCTGTTAAGGACGCTTTTAACAACCTTAAACAACTGACAGGAGACTCAGAAGGCGTAACGATTCTCAAGACTGCAGCAAGTGAACTCGTTCAGCTAAAGCTGAACATCGAGACTTCGGTAGGGGATTCTGCCCCGAAATAGAATAAGGAACACCCACTTAAAGAAGTGGGAGTCTCGGAATTGATGAATACTCGAAATATACCAATAGTAATAATCAAGCTTATCAAACTTTTCTGGCAAGCATTAAAGTAGGTCCGGACGGGAAAACGTTAGTCCAGGATGAAGCAGGTGTTGCCAAAGCCCAAGACAAGAACAATACTTTGCTGCGACATCCAGCAAGAGCCAGCGAAATGGGCCTTCAAGCTCAATTTCGCTGGCTCTTTGCTAAGTGAGATATTCCATCAATCTAACATTGTGCGAGTTATCTAACCCCAGGCTCACAGCATGAATACAAGCGCGCCAAAGACATCCTAATCTAGGCATAGAGCCACCAACTGTTCATTATAAGAATAGCCTATTAAAGAAGTCTATTTTCCAAATATCAACTAGTATATGAATATCTTACATGTTGAATTATGACATTATTTACAGTATTGTTGATGCATACCTACTTTCGTGTTGTTAATACGGGTTATATGCACTATATTGGCGAAAATTGTAGGTATACGGGTGACTACGGAAACTTTCCGAAAGTTCAGAGACATTGCCTAACCATCGGAACCACAGCAGGAATCTAGCAAAGAGTGAATTTAGTGTCCTTTGTAATTTGTCAGTTTTCATGTTGGGTCTAAAGTGTACCACAGGTAAAGTGAAACATTATCTTTTCGGGAGAATACACTCCTTCTCTTGGCCTGATGGTATGCGTTTAGATATTGCGCAATCTTTAAAAAATTCTAACAAATAGAAGGGGGCGGAAAGAGAAGAACAGTATGGTTGAATCACAAATATCAAACTATAGTTCCGCCTCAGAAAAAAACACAATGGAAAAAGAGGGGAGATTTTAATCACATGAATAAGAACACAACCAAAAAGACTTTAGCTACCTTAGCCATTGCCGGAATGACGATGACCATGATCCCATTTAATGCCTTGGCCGACAGTGGGGTAACCACGGCCCGACTTTCCGGCTCCGA
>Ga0326727_10003669_pt1 | contig 48374 bp, 39 predicted proteins | sample MB2enrmetagenome_FD_207643 | JGI IMG/M metagenome (GOLD analysis project Ga0326727, IMG submission 207643) | Lab enriched peat soil microbial communities from McLean, Ithaca, NY, United States - MB29MY | ecosystem: Environmental > Terrestrial > Soil > Wetlands > Peat | place: USA: New York... | reverse complement strand
GAACTAATTCTTGTCTCCACGATGCCAAAAAAAGACATACCTAAGTCCTTGGCCATCAACACTGTAGCGGATGTTACAACCCTGTTGCGCTTTTTGTTGAGGATTAAGTCCTTGAGCCCCAACGATGTAGCGGATGTTGCGGATTCCAGACGCACTTATACTTTTCACCATTCCCCCCTCTTCCTGCCGGCTTGGACCCGCTGGAGGCGAAGAATCGGCTTCCAAGTCCTCGCTGGAAATTGAGATGCGCCCTCGCGGGGATGAGCCGCCTCGAGCAGGCCCTCGCCTCCCCGATCGGAGCAGCTCGTTATTTATTCGACAGGTCGATGCCCTTGGCGCCTTTGGCGGCGGGGTCCTCGCCCGCCTCCGGGTCGAGGCCGCGCTCGTAGATGGCCTTCTTCAATTCATCCGAATGGGAATACGGGCTGTCGATGTCGTCGATGTACAATGGCTCGTCCTTCTTGATCTCGCGCAACAGCACCTCGCCCCGCATCAATTCGCGGCAGGAAATCTGGCCCTTGAGCAGCGGGATGGCCAGATAGACGTCGTCGTCGCTCAGGGGCGTTCCCTGGGGCAGGTCGCGTTTGGCGTAAATGCCGCGCACCAGCGCGTCCAGGTACTTGATCTCGGCCACCGGCGGGATGCGCTTGGTCTGCGGGCCGCCTCCGGACATTTCCTTGGCTTTGCGAAAGGCCTTGAACCAGGTGTCGATCTGGGCCGGGCTGCTGCAATAGGGCGAAATCTGGACGCCGTCGTCCTCGATGTCAATGTGGCGTTCGAAGGTGCGGGCGCCCTTGGCATAAGCGAGGTAGATGGAGGCGTCCCAACTGTGGTACTCATGGCTGGAGAAGCCCACGGCCACATGGGGATAACGCTCGCGCAGGAAATCGATCTGGTTCAACTCCAGCTCGCTGTCTTCGGTGGGATAGAGGGATACGCAATGGTTGATGGCCAGGGGAATATTGCGGTTTTGGAAGAAGGTGACCAGATCGTCAATGTCCTTCAAAGAGGACCCGCCGGTGGACGCGATCACCGGCTTGCGTGTCTTGGCGATCTTCTCGATCAGGAACCAGTCGTTCAAATCGGAACTGGCCAGCTTGATGATTTGCACCCCCAGCGTCACGCACAGGTCCACCGAGGTCTCGTCAAACGGCGTGGCGCAGGGCAGCGTCCCCCCCTTGCGAATGGCCGCAATCAGCGTGGTGTACTCGTCCGTGGTCAAGGCCGTCGCCATCGTCTTCTTGATGTAGCGGATGTCGCTGCGCTGGCGATAATCCTTGTGGATCAGCGTATTGACGTCGCGCAACTGGATTTTGATGGCGGCGCGGACGTTGTTGAACCGGACGATCTTGCTGAACTGGTCCACAATGGCCAGGCCCCGCTGCAGTTTGCCCAGATGGTTGTTGGCCATCTCCAGCACAAACAAATCCTCAAAAATGTCGGCTTTCATAAGCTGCTCATACTTTAACACCAATACCGCGCTTTGCCGCGCCCATTCTATGGATCGGCCCGCCCAAGTAAAGTCCTGAAGGCGGCCAAATTATAATCTTTCCTCTGGGCCGGGCCAGGCCGACACTGCGGCATGAACACTGACGGAATGACATGGCCCCGGCGCTGGCTGATGCTTGTCCTGCTGCTCATGGTTTCGCCATGCCCGGGCCGGGCTGAAAAAGGCCCCTTTGGGCCAGGGCGGCAATACGCCGACGCCGCCGGCCCGCGGCCCCGGCCAGTCTTCTCAGTCAATTTGCAATATCCCAACGTCGTCGAAGATTGGCGGTTCGACGCGCGGTCGCCCATGACTTCCGCCCCGGCGGTCGCGGACGGCCGGGTCTTCGCCGGCGATGGCGCGGGGAAATTGCGGGCGCTGTCCCTGGATAGCGGGGCGGTGGCCTGGGCCATCACCGCCGGCGGCCCGATCCGCTCGACGCCGGCCGTGGACGCGCGCCGGGTCGTGTTCTCCTCGGCCGATGGCAGCCTCTGCGCGCTCAAGGCATCCAACGGCAAGAAGCTGTGGCAGTTTAAAAGCGAGGGAGCGTCCCTGGGCTCTCCGTGCCTGACCAACAACATGGTCTATATTGGCGCAGGCGACGGCAAGTTCCGCGCGCTCGGCCTGGAGGATGGGGCGTTGGTCTGGGAATGTCCGGGCATCGGCGCCCCGGTCGAGACGCGCCCGTTGGTTTGCGAGGACCGCGTCATTTTCGGCGCGAAGGACGGTTATCTTTACGCCTTGGGCGAGACGACCGGCCTGTTGCTTTGGAAGTGGAAAGGCGATCCGGGCGCAACGCAATCGCCGGAAGCCGTTTGCTCCGTGGCGGCCAAGCCCAGGCTGTTCGTGGCCGCGCCCGACCGGCTTTTGGCGGCGCTGGACCTGGCCACCGGCAAGGAGCTTTGGCGCACCGACGCCTGGCCGGTGGGCGGCTCCATCGGCCTGGCCGAGGACGGCTCCCTCTGTTACGCGGGGACCATGACCAACGGCACGATTCTCAGCTTCACCGCCGCCGCGGACCACGCCGCGAAAGTGTGGGAATGGGACGCCCCACCGGATGGCGGCATCAGTTCCGCCATGTTGGCTGAAAAAAACGGGGTGCTCTATTCTGGAACGCGAGACGGCCTGCTGCTGGCCATCGACCCCCGGAGCGGCACTCTGCTCTGGGAACACAAACTCGGCACAGCCGCCCTGAACACCGCCGCGCCCCTGGACGACATCAACGAAGTGGTGGTCTCGGACACAAGCGGCAGGATAACACGGATAGGACCAAGACAACACTAAAATCGGTATCTTGATCCATTGGAGCCTCATCTATCTGATCAGCGAATGGGTCATCCGGCTCGTGATGCTGGTCTATGTGCCGCGGCAGCGCAACGCCGCCGCTTCCCGCACCTGGTTGCTGCTGATTTTTCTCCTGCCCTGGCCCGGCCTGCTCTTTTACGGGCTGGTGGGCCGGATTTATCTGCCAAAATACCGGCAGGAGCGCCATGAGCGCGCCTCCAACACCATCCGCATCGTCCAGGAACACATGCTCTCCCGCCGCGGCCAACGCCCCGCCCTCCCGCCCAACCTGACTCCGCTGGCCAGGCTGGCCGCCCGCTTGGGCGACTTCGAGCCGTTGGACGGAAACCAGGTCGAGTTGCTCACCGATTACGCCGTCTCCATCGACCGGCTGCTGGCCGACATCGAGGCGGCGCGCCAGCACGTTCATTTGCTGTATTACATCTACGAGGACGACGCCACGGGCCGGCGCGTGGCCGATGCCCTGGCGCGCGCGGCCGGTCGCGGCGTCAAATGCCGCGTCCTGCTGGATGCCGTCGGCTCCAAACGCGCCTTGCGCAAGCTGGCCCCGGAGATGCGCGCCAGGGGCATCGAAGTGACGCCGCTGTTGCCGGTGGGCTTGTTCCGGCGGAACGCGGCGCGGTTCGATTTGCGCAATCACCGGAAGATTGCCGTCATCGACGGCCAGACCGGTTATACCGGCTCGCAGAACATCAACAACGGCCAGTTCGTGGCCGGGTTCCCCAACGAGGAGATGGTGGTGCGCGTGACGGGCCCGGTGGCCTGGGAATTGCAGGCCGTTTTCCTGGCCGACCGCTACCTGGAAACGAACACGCTGCTGGACGAGCCGGAGGCCTTTCCGGAGCCGTCGTCGGCGGGGGATGCCATTGCGCAAATCATGCCCAGCGGGCCGGGTTACCGGCGGGAGAACGGGCAGGAATTGATGATCACGCTGCTCTACGCCGCGCGCCAGCGCGTGGTCCTGACCACGCCCTACTTTGTGCCCGACGAGCCATTCCTTGAGGCGCTGCGGGCCGTGGCCCGGCGCGGCGCGGCCATGCACCTGGTCGTCTCCAGCCATGCCAACCAGACCCTCACCCAACTGGCCCAACGCTCCTTTTACGATGAGCTGCTGGGCGCCGGCGTGAACATTCACCTCTATCAACCGCGCTTTTTGCACGCCAAGTACCTGACGGTTGACAACGACGTCGCGCTCATCGGCTCCGCCAACATCGACATCCGCTCCTTCGCGCTCAACGCCGAGATCGGCATTTTGTTTTATGACGCCAAAGTGGTGGCGCATCTGCGCCAGATCGAGGAGAGGTATTTTGCGCACAGCACCCTGCTCAACGCGGAGGAGTGGGGCCGCCGTCCCCTGGCCGCCCGCACCCTGCAAGGCGTCGCCCGCCTGGCGGACTCATTCCTGTAATGGCTTCAGTCGATGACGGACAGCCGCGGTCCGGCCCGTCAATCCGCGCGGAAGGCGCGGAGGTACCAGGCCCCGTTGGTTCCGCCGGGCGTGATTGACAGAAACAGGGTGCCGATGGTGTTGGTGACGCTCAGATACGGCGCCCAATGGACCAGGTCCGATGATTGCTGGATGAGGTAGGAGCCGCCCGTTTCCGAATCCAACCGCAGTTGCAGGCCGTTGGTCGCAGTAGGATTGACAGGAGTAAGCCGCGGGGGAGGAAACAATACCGCCGCCAGGTCCTCGCTATAGTCGGGCATGGCCAGGGCCAGGCCGCCGTTGGCCGCGATGGCCTGGGAATTGCCCAGCGGCGTGGCTGAGGCCGGATCGTACCAGTTGGCGATGAACAGGCCCGCGGGCCAGTTGGTCAATACCAGCGTTTGGGCATGTTGCACGGGCAGGGCCGCGTTGGTCGCGCTGCCCGGGAAGGAAACGTCGGGCGCGACCACGTAAAGCAGCGATTCGTGCGCGCCTCGCAGCCCGATGGCGGCGGGGGAAGGCTGCCAGTTCCCGGCGTAGGCCGCCGGCAACACCTGGTTCAATTGCACCCAGTCAAGATAAAACCAATCGGTGCCGCCATTGGTGATCGTGATGGTGTGCAGGCCGGCGGGCAGCGGGACGGGAATGTCAATGTTGTATTCCTCATCGACGGCGTGATCGTTGTCCAGGTCCACCAGATTGGTGCTGAAGACCTGCGCGCCATCCACCAGCACCATCATGACGGGGGTGGCGGAAACCGAATTGAGATGCATCACCAGGCTGGCGCCATTGGTCAGCCACGCGTTTAACTGGAACGGGGTCCTCAAGTCCGGATGGTAATAGCCCTGGACAAAGCTGTTGAGCGCCAGTGCCGAGTAGAAGGCGGCTTGCGGACCGGGCACGGCCACTTTGCCGGAAGTCATGTCGCCCCAGTTGCCGTCGAGGGTTAGCTGGACATCGAAGGGTTGGCCGCCGGCCAGAAGCCCGCCGACCGTCACGGGGGGCGAGTTGGAGGTTTGAAAGGCGATGTTGGTCCAGACGCCAATGCCCCAGCCGGTTGGATTCAAGATCGCGCCCAGCGCCGTGTAAGTCGGGTAATCGTCCTCACTGGCGATGTTGTCCCACCACCACGACATCGCGGTCCCCACCGAACCGCCGAGCGCGCCGCCCCAAATGCCCTGCCGCCAGCCGCGCAGATACGGATCATTGGTCCGGTTCCAACCCCCCGCGGAGGTGCCGAATTCCCCGACCATCACCGGCTTGCCGTACTGCTGGAGAAAGCTCTGGGCCAGCGTGGAAAGGTAGCCGGCGGGAGACGGTTCGCCGTAGCAATGGTCCGCTGAAAAATCGAGCTGCGGCAGAGACCACATTCCAGGCGCGTCGCTGACGCCGCCCAGGCTGGTGGTGACCAGGTGGCCGAACACATCATTGGTATGCAGCCAGCCGCCCATGAACCCATGCCAGGCCTCGACCTCGGCGGCATTCAGAAATGAATAATCATTGTCGATCTCGTTGAAGAATTCCCAGGCCAGCAGGTTTTGGCTGTAGCCGTAGCGCGCGATGAGGTAACGCAGGCGCTTTTGATAAATCGTTTCGGCGGTCGTGTTGGTGAAAAAATCGTTGGCCACAACGCACGGCCCGCCGTTGGTGATGTTGTAAGGGTTCTCCGGCCAATAATTATTGCCGCCCCAGTAGGGGTCCGGCTGGGTCATGAACATGCCATGATAATCCAGCGAGAGCAGGATGTAGATGCCGCTCTGCTCGGCCAGTTGAAGGACGTAATCCAGTTGCCAGGCGGGTTGCAACGAGTAATTGTCCAATGAATTGGAAGTGTCCTCGAAGCCAAAGGCCCACGGGCACATCCAGAGTCGTGTATAATTTTCACCGGCGGCGTTCATGGACGCGAACCACGTGTCGTAACTATAGGTGCCGGAGTTGTCCGGCCAGCAGACGTCATGGCCGATCAGCCGCAGAGCCTGCCCATCGCCGGTTTGGAAATATTGGCGCCCCGGCGCGATGCCCACATACCCGAAGCGGGCCGGGGGCGGGCCGGTGGGCACGGTGAAGTTCGTGACCGCCGGGGAACCGGCCAGTTGGCCGTTGGTCCGGATGGCGAGGGAAAGCGAGTAATTGCCGGATTGCGGCGGCGTAAAACGAAGCCGCCAGCCGGGCGCGCCGCTCGGCGCATCAGACTCGTAACCGCCCGAAAGGGACCGTTGGTAGGCCTGATACCAGAAGGCCGGCACCGTCGTCGTCCCCCCGGAAGGCAGCGTGAAGGTCGCGTCCAGGCGGATGACATTCGGGTCGAACGGATTCGACGCCGCGGGAACGTTGCTGATGCTCAATTCGAGGCGGCTCCACAACTGCGGCGCGGTCACCTGGCTGATTTGCGGGGCCGCTTGCGGGAAGCCGCGGGTGCATAGGAAAAAAAGCAGCGTCGCGCAAAGGAGTTTCTTCGCGGCCGTTTGCATCCCCAAAGTTACCACGTTGCATCAAATCGTCAACACAGGGGAGCGGCGCAGCAGGATTACAGGATGAGAACACCACTGCTCAACGCGGAGGAGTGGGGCCGCCGTCCCCTGGCCGCCCGCGCCTTGCAAGGCGTCGCCCGCCTGGCGGATTCATTCCTGTGATGGCTTCAGTCAGCGGCAGGCCCTTCGGCACAATCGGACAAAATCGACAACTCTTCTTTGTCCCGCTCAGAGGTGAAGTACTTGAGGAGGGAGCCGGGCGGAAATGTTTCCTCGGGCTCCTGCGCCACCAGCCGGCGTCCGCGTATCTCGCCGGCCTCGACACGCCATTCCACTTGGTCGTTGGGCTTGAGGCCAACGGCTTCGCAAACAGACTCCGGGAGAGTCATGCGGCGCTTCTTGTCGATCACCGTTGCATTCATAGAGGGATTATCCCTCCAAGGCGCTCTGATTTCAAGCTCTTTCATTGCCAGCAGGAGTTCAAGAGCGCATAGGGCGCAAATCAGTTTTTGTGCCACTTGTGTTTCTCCCTCTCCTCCACACACTTGTGGAGGAGAGGGCTGGGGAGAGGAAGCTGCTTTTTCGATGGGAGGTTCATGGGGAAGAGGCACTTTTTGGGAACCCCTCTCCCTTTCCCTCTCCCCGCTTGCGCGGGGCGAGGGGATTCAAATCGACACCTTTTTGCCAAAACCCTGCCAAAAACTGATTTGCGCCCGAGCGCATGGGGGCGGTTTCTTTGAGGCTTTTCTTTGGCGCGGTTCTGAGGTAGCGTGATGAGATGGTCTGATTGCGAAATTGTGTGCCATGACGGGCAAATTCATCAGAATCGGCGGCGCGCGCCAGCATAATTTGAAGAACCTGAGCCTGGCCATCCCGCGCGACCAATTGGTCGTGATTACGGGGTTGAGCGGCTCCGGCAAATCGTCGCTGGCCTTCGACACCATCTACGCGGAGGGCCAGCGCAAATACGTCGAATCGCTTTCCGCTTACGCCCGGCAGTTCCTCGACCAGATGGAGAAGCCGGACGTTGATTTCATCGAAGGCCTTTCCCCGGCCATCGCCATCGAGCAGCGCGGCTCAGGCTCCAATCCGCGCTCCATCATCGCCACCACCACGGAGATTTACGATTACCTGCGCCTGCTCTTCGCCAACGTCGGCCAGGCCCATTGCCCGGTGAGCGGCCAGCCCATCACCCGCCAAACCACCAGCGATATCGTGGACAAAATCCTCGCCCTGCCGCCCAAGACCCGCGTCATGTTGCTGGCCCGGGTGGTCAGCGGCCAGAAGGGCGAGTTCCGCGATGTCATCGAGCGGCTGGCGCGCGAGGGCTTCGTGCGCGCGCGCGTGGATGGGGAACTGGTCGAGTTGAGCAGCAACGTGCGCATCAAGCTCGAGGCCAAACAGAGCCACACCATCGAGGCCGTGGTGGACCGCCTGGTGATCGACGAGAAAATCCGGGTGCGCCTGAGCGATTCGGTGGAAACGGCGCTGAAATGGGGCGAAGGCCGTTTGTTGCTCTTGCAGCAGCCGGGCGATGGCAAGCCCCAGTCCGGCGCGGCGGACCCGGCCGGATGGACGGAATCGCTCCATTCCAATCGCAATTACAGCCCGGCCACCGGCGAGAGCTTCGAGACGCCGACGCCGAAACATTTCTCATTCAACTCGCCGCTGGGGGCGTGTCCGGTCTGCCACGGATTGGGGCAGAAGATGGTGTTCGACGAGCACCTGGTGGCGCCGGACGGAGAGAAATCGCTGGAGAAGGGAGCGGTCCTGCCGTGGCGGCGCGGCAACAAACGCATGATCGTCTATTACAAGGCCCTGCTGCGCGGGCTGGCGCAGCATTACGGGCAGAGCCTCGAGACGCCGTGGAAGGATTTGCCGGACGATTTCAAGGCCAGGCTCCTGCACGGGTCTGGCGCCGAAGAAATCGAGTTCACCTTCTGGCGGGCCGGCCAGATGAGCAAGACCAAAAAGCCCTTCGAGGGGATCCTTCCCAACCTGGAACGCCTCTACACCGAGAGCGAAAGCGAGTTCACCAAGAACCGTTTGAAAAGTTTCATGAACCCCCGCCCCTGCGACGCTTGCGGCGGGCGCAGGCTCAAGCCCGAAATCCTGGCCGTCACCCTCGGCGGCGCCGAAGCCTCCGCCCGCTTCAAAGGCCGCGCCACCACGCCGCCCGGCCTGTCCATCATGGACGCTTGCGCATTGTCCGTCGAGCAGGCGGATGATTTTTTCGCCGGATTGAAATTGAGCGAGTTCCAGCAAAAAATCGCCTCGGAAGTCATCAAGGAAATCCGCGCGCGCCTGGGCTTTCTCAAAAACGTCGGGCTGGGCTACCTGACCCTGGACCGCGAGAGCGGAACGTTGAGCGGCGGCGAGGCCCAACGCATCCGGCTCGCCACGCAAATCGGCGCCGGGCTGGTGGGCGTGCTCTACATCCTGGATGAGCCGAGCATCGGTTTGCACCAGCGCGACAACGCCCGTTTGCTCCAGTCGCTGGAAGGCTTGCGCGACCTGGGCAATTCCGTGCTGGTGGTGGAACACGATGAAGAGACGATCCGCCGGGCCGATTACGTGCTGGACCTGGGGCCGGGCGCGGGCGTGCGCGGCGGCGAATTGGTGGCGGCCGGTTCGGTCGCGGAGATCGAAGCCACGCCGCGTTCCCTCACCGGCCAGTATCTCAAGGGCGACTTGAAAATCCCCGTGCCCAAGACCCGCCTCAAACCTTCCCCGGCGCGCGGCTGGCTGGAGGTGCTGGGCGCGAGCGGGAACAACCTGCAAAACATCAATGCCCGCATCCCGCTGGGCGCGCTGACGGCGGTGACGGGCGTGAGCGGTTCGGGCAAGAGCACGTTGGTGGACGACACGTTGCGCCGCGCCTTGTTCCGCAAGTTCTACGGTTCCAAGGAGCAGCCCGGCAGGCATCGCCTCCTCCGCGGCTTTGAATCGCTCGACAAGGTCATTGTCATCGACCAGACGCCGATTGGCCGCACGCCGCGCAGCAACCCGGCCACTTACACCGGCATGTTCAATCAAATCCGCGATCTCTTCGCCAAGCTCCCCACCGCCCGCATCCGCGGTTACGAGGCGGGCCGCTTCAGCTTCAACGTCAAGGGCGGCCGCTGCGAGAAATGCCAGGGGGACGGCCTGATCAAGATCGAGATGCATTTCCTGCCGCCGATTTATGTGACCTGCGAGGCCTGCGGCGGGCGGCGTTACAACCGGGAAACGCTGGAGGTGCATTACAAGGGCATGAACATCGCCGACGTGCTGGACATGACCGTGGATGAGGCGGTGACGTTCTTCCGCGCCATCCCCAAGATTTACGATCCGTGCCTGACGCTGGCGGAAGTGGGGCTGGGTTACGTGCGGTTGGGCCAGTCGGCCACCACGCTCAGCGGCGGCGAGGCGCAACGCATCAAGCTGGCCGCCGAGTTGGGCCGCAAAGCCACCGGGCACACGCTCTACATCCTGGACGAGCCGACCACCGGCCTGCATTTTCACGACGTGGCCAGGCTCCTGGACGTCCTCTTCAAACTGCGCAACGCCGGCAACACCCTCATCATCATCGAGCACAATCTCGACGTCATCAAAACAGCCGACTGGGTGATTGATCTGGGTCCCGAAGGCGGCGCCGGCGGCGGACGCATCGTGGCCGAAGGCCCCCCGGAAGCCATTGCCCGCGCCGAAGGCAGCCACACCGGCCAGTACCTCCGGAGGATTCTTTGATTTCTTGATTGTGACTCTTTTCTCAACGGACCGGTTTACAATATCAAGGCCCGTTTAAGTTTAAGGGCCTCGTCAGGAAAACGGCTTGCCAAAGCCCGAAATTATCCCAGAATCACCAACAGATTCTGCTGACATGAAAAATGCAGTTTCATCATTTTTGATGCTGATCGCGCTTGGTTTTGTAGCTGGATGTGCCTCTGAAAGGATCGGCGCTCCCTCTGGAAAGACGTGGTATCAGGAAGGAAAATCTCCAAGGGACACCATGCGTGATTTGGCCGCATGCCAAAACGAAGCTTTAGCTTATGGGAGAAGCTTCTCTATGGGAGATGTCGATGGGGCTGGAAGAGCGTTGGCGTACGGGATGATTAACGCGGCGGCTGAAAATAGCAGGGAAAACAAAATTGTTAAGACTTGCATGCTTGCAAAGGGCTATACGATGGTGGATGAGAATTCGCCATTGCTGTCAACCAGCCAACCGGCGCAGCAAATACATTCAAATTATGCGGATGCCTACTACAATACGGCCATTGCGAAGCATTTCAAAGGCGACCTGGACGCCGCAATCGCGGATTATACCCAAGCCATTGAACTCAAGCCAGATTATGCGCTTGCCTACCTCAACCGCGGTCGTGCGAAGCATGACAAAGGCGACTTGGATGGCACAATCGCGGACTGTACCAGAGCCATTGATCTCAAACCGGATTATGCGGATACCTACACAGTTCGAGGTGTTGGGGAGCAAGAAAAAGGCAATTTGGACGGCGCAATCGCGGACCATACCAAAGCCATCGAACTCAAGCCTGATTATGCATATGCCTACTATAATCGCGGCAATGCGAAGCAATGCAAGGGCGACTCGGACGGTGCTATTGCGGACTTCACCAAAGCAATCCAACTCAAACCGGATCTGGCGGCGGCCTACTACAATCGCGGCACTACAAGGCACCACAGAGGTGACTTGGTAGGGGCAATTGCGGACTACACCGAAGCCATCCAACAGCAACCGGACTTAGCAATTGCGTACAGCAATCGTGGCGCCGCGAAGCATGACGAAGGCGACTTGGACGGCGCAATTGAAGACTTCACCAAAGCCATCGAACTCAAACCCGATTATGCGGGTGCCTACAACAATCGAGGCCTTGCACAGCAGGACAAAGGCGACGTGGAGCGCGCCATCGCGGACTACAACAAAGTCATCAACCTCACACCGGGTTATGCGGGTGCCTACTACAATCGCGGTTGTCTCCGTTATGACTCGCGCCGTTTCACGGATGCTTTGGTTGATTTTAGCAAGGCGGTCGAGTTGGATTCCTCCAACGATTATGCCCGATTCAGGCTCTGGTTGATCCGCGCTCGGCTTGGCGAGGCAGAGGCCGCCACAACGGAGTTGCAAACTTATCTCGCCGGTCGCGCTAACGGCAAGCTGGACGACTGGGCTTCCAAAATCGGCCATTTTCTCGCTGGTCAACTGCCCGAACCGGAGTTTCTGGCCGCCGCCAAAAATGGGGATCAGAAAACGACGACCGGGCAGTTATGCGAGGCGTATTTTTACGCCGCTTCAAAACACCTATTCTCCGGCCAAAAGCCTATAGCGACGGATTATTTTCAAAAATCCATCGCCACAGACAAAAGCGATTATCTCGAATACGCCAGCGCGGTGGCAGAGTTGAAATATTTGAAGAATCAGAAGTAGCAAACAGTTGCTAGCGCCGCCTCGCTCGCACCTACAGGAAGGCACGAGGCTCACCCGTTCTTCCTCCGGGCCGCCCCGCATGCCTTCTGCGCAAGGGCTTGGTAGATCTGTCCAAAAGCGTCTCTGTCCTCGCGGCCGAATTCAACCGGGGTCATCCTTTTTCCTGCCCCGGGCTGATCCGAAAGTAGTAACCCCTTAAAAGCCTTTTTCCCCTTGTCCCGAAATCCGAGAGGTGTCGGGTACTTCCCCGCCCAATGCACGAATGCGGACATTCGTTCCATCAGTTTTTCTTGTTGAGCATCAAGAAGGATGATTCTTGAAGAATGGCACATGGCCACCAGATCGTGCTCTGTAGCGCCGTCCGCGTTCCAATCAACGCTTCCCGTAGGTTTGGTTTCGGCGATGCCCTGCTTCAGGAGCGCCGCTTTAACGATATTCTCCATCGCCAAACCGTAAAGCAGCGTGGCAACCCCCGCCACCCGTGTATCCTCTGCATCCGCCTGCTCCTCTCCTGACAATTGGCTGAAAGATTCATACGCGGCGAACAGCAAATCAGCACCGCGCTTCAACTTTTCGGCACTCTCGCGCCATCGTCCCGGCTTGTTCAGGTGCTCCTTAAAAAGCCACTCTCCAAAGCCATCAGTCATGCACCAATAGAATACCATGAAGCGGTTCGCGGCAAGCGTCAGGAATGGGTGTAACCCACCGAGCGCGCCAGGGTCACGGCTTCGGCAAAGGCCTTGCACCCATTTGAGTCGGAGTCTGGGTCAACCCAGTATGGTTCGTTTCGATTCATTTGGGCGGGCGGCCACTTGTCGAACGGGTGGCCCCCTAGTCGCTTCGTTCACATGTGCAGACGCGAGTTGGCGCAGTTTAAGAAATCGTGCAGCCGGAAGAAACGCTTCCAACGGAAGGCGGCGCTGCTGCGGATGTGCGGGTCGCGGGTTTAGCGGTGACAATCTCTCCAAGCTCATTCTACAGATTCCAAATTTGAAATCGGGCTCCTTGCGGGCCAAATGTTGCGGGTCTGTTGCGGGTTTGTTGAGGTTTTTGTTGTACTTTAAATGCCTGGCTATCAACGATGTAGCGGATGTTGCGGGTTTTAAAACTTCATATACTAATTGCTACTCCGTCCACCTGGGGTTTGGAGAGTCCGGTTTCCTCGGCCAGGCGTTCAAAGTGTCGCGGGAAGATATGTCCAACGCCCTGCACGTCAGCCGAGAATGTAGCGCCCGGTTTTTTTGGAGCCGATCCGCTTCACCAAGCCGGCCTCGATGAGCGGCCGCAGCAAATCCAACGCGCCCTGGCGGGATACACCCACCGCGTCCCAGATTTCGCGCGGTGTCATGCTGCGGTGATCGCGCAGGAGCTGCAGCAACAGTTCCTGCTTGGGGCGCAATACGAATTTCTTCTTGGTGGTGGATTGGCCTGAGAGCTTTTGCAGGCGGGTCCAGACCCGTTCCAGCGTCTGCAGCAGTCCCTCGGCGCAATATTCCAGCCAGGCGGTCAGATCGCCTCCGGCCCGCCGCGGGACGTCGAGCGACTGGTAGTAGCGCGCGCGATCCTCCCAATAAAACTCGTCCACTGAAAAGATGTGGTGCGTGTCGAAACCCCGCCGGTACAATTCCCAGAGGGCCAGGGCGCGCCCGGCGCGTCCATTGCCGTCGGCGAACGGGTGGATGGATTCGAAACGATGATGCAGAATGGCGGAGCTGAACACCGGCGACAGTTCGACCGATTCCTTGTTCCACCAGGCGAGCAATTCAAACATCAGCCCCGACACCTCCTCCGGCGGAGGGGCGACGTAGGACCCCACCCTGACGTGGATCGTCCGGTATCGTCCGGCTTCACCCTGGTCCATGACTTCTTCAGCCAGAATGCGGTGAAGTCGAAAAATGTCCTCGTGGGTAATGGACTTTTTGCGCGCGTTCTTTTCGATGTGGCGCAGTCCGGCAAGGTAATTCGTGACCTCGCGTCTGGCGCGGTCGGCGATGGCCGGAATGTCCCGCCCTTCCTCCACCGCCCGCACCTGCTCCAGCGTCAGCGGATTGCCCTCGATGGCGGTGGAAGAATGGGTGTTGCGGGCGCATGTGTCCTTCTGCAACGCGGGGATCCACGGCACTTGCACCGTCGCGGCCAAAATGCGCTCGCGCAGGGCGGCGATTTGCTCGGTCCGCCGCAGGAGCGCCGGGGTTACGGTAAATTGCGGCTGATAACTCACGAGGCCAGCTTGGCCGTAAGTCAAGTGTAAGTCAAGTTTTTGGTCAACCCCTTACAGGGCCGCCTCCGCGCGCCGCCGACCGGCGAAGCGGCAGTAGCTCGTGTAGCCCACCGCGCGCGCCAGGACCACGGCTTCGGCAAAGCCGCTCCCCACCTCGGGAGGCGAATGGGCGTCGGACCCGAAGGTGATCGGAAGCTTGCGGGCCTGGGCCAGCTCCAAAAAGGCGCGGCTGGGGTAAATCTCGCGGCAGGCCTTGCGCAGGCCGGCGGTGTTCAGTTCGAGGGCCAGGCTCTTCCGCTGCGCCGCTTCCAGGAAACGGTTGTAGAGCGGCGTGCAATCCTGCCGGGGATAGATGTTGAATTTCTTGGGCAGATCGGCATGGGCGATGATGTCAAAAAGGCCCGAATCCGCCGCCTGGGTCAGCCGGTCGAAATACGCCGCCCAAACGTCGTAAGGGTCGCGATCCTTCCATTGGGCGACGGCGTCCGGATTGTCCACCGCCCAGGTATCAGAAACGTAATGCACCGCGCCGATCAGATAGTCCCAGGGATGCCGGGCCGCTAGGTCGCGGATCCAATCTTCGTGCCCGGGCAAATAATCGACTTCCAGGCCGAGCTTGACGGTGAGGCCGGCGGAATCCCGTTGCGCGCGGCGCACGCTTTCGACGTATTGCTCCAATTGATCGAGGCGCATGCGCCAATTGTCGAAATCATCGCGGCGCATGGGGGAATGGTCGGAAAAGCCGATTTCCGCCAGGCCGACGGCGAGGGCGCGGGCCGCGTATTCGGCGGGCTGCCCGCTGGCATGGCGGCAAAGCGGCGTGTGCATGTGATAGTCGGCTGGCCGCGACATAAAGCCACTGTCGAACGGCGGCGGCGGAAAGTCGAATGAAAAACGGCGGGAAAAAACGATGACAGTAGCATTGACACACCGGCCTGGGTTCTGCTAGATTCGGTGCCAAGGTTCGATGTATGAGTTCGTTCCTCAACCAACACGTTCTGGTGCTGAACCGCCTCTGGCAGGCCGTCAATGTCTGCACGGCGCGGCGGGCGCTGACGCTGTTGTTTGAGGGGCACGCCCAGGTGGTGCTGAGCGACAGCGACGGCGTTTTCCAGACGTTCAGTTTCAGCCAATGGCGCGACTTTTCCGCGCAGGAGCCGCACCCGGAAACCATCGCCACCGTCTCCTTCAAAATCCGCGTGCCGCGCGTCATTTTGCTCGTGCTCTTCGACCGCCTGCCGAAGAAGGAAGTCAAATTCACCCGGCACAACATCTTCGAGCGCGACCGCAACACCTGCCAGTATTGCGGGGACGCGTATGAGCGCAAGGACTTGAACCTGGACCACGTCATCCCGCGCGACCGGGGCGGGCCGACCTCGTGGGAAAACATCGTCTGTTCGTGCGTGCGGTGCAACACGCAGAAGGCCAACCGCACCCCGCAGGAAGCCGGGATGCACTTGGTGCGCAAACCCAAGCGCCCGAAGTGGCGTCCGTTCGTGCAGATCACCTTCGGCGTCCAGCACGACAGTTGGAAGCATTTCCTGGACCTGGCTTATTGGAACGTCGAACTGGGCGAAGACGCGGAGTGAGCCGGCGGTCCTTTCACCTTCCAAATGGCGTTGAGCGGGTGATCGTCCAGGATGTTCGGGTAAATCCCCTTGATCTTGTTGCCATCGTAGTAGGTCAATCCGACAAAAAAATAGAGCGGAATGACCGGCAGTTCATCCACCACCAGGATGGATTCGGCCTGTTGCAGGAGGGCGGCGCGCCGGGCCGGGTCCGTCTGCCGGTTGGCCTGGCGCATCAAGTCGTCGTAACGGGCGTTGCTCCAGCCCGTGCGGTTGTTGCCGTTGTTGCCGCGGAATAAATCCAGGAAGGTGTTGGGATCGTCGTAGTCCCCCACCCAGTCGCCGCCGGTCAGGTCGTAATCCAGCCGGTTTTGCGCCGTGATATAGACGCTTTTCTCCATCTGTTGCAGGGCGGCGTGGATGCCCAATTGCTCTTCCCACATGTGCTGCAGCTCGACGCCAATCTTTTGATTGACTGCCGCCGGGCCGCCCACGGCGGCGAAGAGATAGGCGAACGGCGGGAAGCCTTGGCCGCCGGGATAGCCCGCCTCGGCCAGCAACCGCCGCGCCAGGGCGGGGTCGTAGCCCAGGCCCGTCACCGCCTGGTAATGGGCGGTGCCGTCGGGCACAAGATGGCTGGCCACCGGCTGGCCGCCGCGCAGGAATTTGTCCACCAACCGCTGTTTGTCGATGGTCAAGGCCAGCGCCTTGCGGACGCGCGGGTCGTTGAAGGGCGGCCGGGTCACGTTGCAGCGGATGAAATAGGAGCCCAGGTAATGGAAGGCGTGGAAATCGGGGCGTTTGGCCAGAACGTCCAGCAATTCGGAAGGCAGGAAGTCGCGGTCCCAGATGATGTCGGCCTGGCCGGTTTCGTAGAGGTTCAAGGCGGTATTGGGCGCGCTCAGGCAGAGATAATCGGCGACGGCGCTTTTGGTGTTGGCCGCGTCCCAGTAGAAGGGGTTTTTGCGCAGGCGGATTTTGTCGTTGAGCCGCCAGGAGTCCAGCAGGTAGGGACCGCTCGTGGGCAGGGGACGGGCGCGCAACCAGTCTTCGCCATTTTTTTCGATCACCTGGCGCGGGACAACGGCCAGGGTTTGGAAGGCGCAAAGATCGAGGAAAAAGGCCGTCGGCTGGTTCAGTTCAACGCGCACGGTGCGCGCGTCCAGGGCCTGAACGCCGACCAGCGACGGGTCCTTGATTTTGCCGCTGTTATAATCCTCGCCGTTCTTGACATAGAACAACTGGCCGGCGTATTCGGAGGCGGTTTGCGGGTCCAGGACGCGCCGCCAGGAATACACAACGTCCTGCGCCGTGATGGGCTGCCCGGCCGTCCATTGGAGGTTGTCCCTCAGGTGAAAAGTATAAACGCAGCCGTCCGGGGAAATCTCCCAGCTTCGGGCCAGGCCGGGGATAGGCGCCGCGGTGACGGGGTCGTTGCGGGCCAATCCTTCAAAGAGGCCGGCCACGACGCGCAATCCTTCGAGGCTGGTGACCAAGGCCGGGTCCAATGTTTCCGGGTCAGGCCCGTTGATCATGACCAGATCGGCCGGCGGTTCGGAACGGGTGCAACCGGCCAGCGCCAGCAGAACCACAAGGCAGGCCATTCTTCGCCTCTGCTTCCGCATCATGGCACAAGGGGTGGAATTTGTACAGGTCATGGTCAATGGGGCGTCATTTTTTCGAGTCATTCGAGTCAGGCACACTTAACCACTCTGCCACCCTTCCGGCAGGAATACGTTACCAGTGGCATCTGCTTTGGCAAAGTCAAAGTGGGCCGATTTGGTCAACAGGACGGATCTGAGCCACAACCGTGCAGCAGAATCTTTACCCAGACGCGAAGGGACAAGGTCAAACTGGATGGCGAGAACGTCGTCGCGTTTCCGAAGCTGCCGGAATTCCAGCAAATCACCTTGAAAGTGCTGCACTGGGAAGAACAAGACAAACGGCTCCTCATGAAAGAGGCCGAAATGGTGGCATGAACCACAAATTGAAGGGGCGGCGGGGGAGCCGGGCCCAGCCCGGCCCCCCATCGCCCTTAACCTTGTTTAATACGCTAATAACTGTCCCGGGAATATTTGGCCTTGTGGAGCTAGTCCGTGAAGCAGGCATTTCTGGACGCATTTTTGAAAACACTTGCTAATCCACTGATGATCGAATATTAAATTTGCCTGTGAAATCAAATGCCTGGTTGCTGAAGATTACTTGCTTCTTCATGGCTGTTTTTCTAGTCAGTTGTATTTGCCTTGACGCATTCGCATTTCCTGGGGCGATTACATATTGGATTATGGGTGGAGCGAGCGTCGCGTTGGTTGGACTTTTTTTCGTTAATCTTGCCTTCGGGGTCCTGTATTCGGGAGGGCGGATTGCTCATCTGCTGCTGGCCGTCCTTGTAGTGGCGGTCTTCTTGGGAGGTATTACATCATCAAGCCTGATCGGCGATGCGCAGGCGCGTTGGTTTCTGAAAACTGGCATACATGAGTATGAAACGATGGTGGCAAAGGTAATCAGTGAAAAATCGTCTCTTACTTCTGAAAGTCGTCCTTTGGATTCGATTGTTGGGCGCAGTGGGGTTTGGGGCCAAACAAATGAAGATGGATCGGTGCTAATTAGGTTCTGGGGCGTGGGCGATTATATGCGTAGTTACCGACTCTATTACTCAGGGAACCGAATGCAAACGCAGCAGGGCACTTCGAATGTTTGTTTTTTTCCTGAAATGCCATCTGACGTCTTTGTTCGCATTACGAATAATTGGTATGTCCATTTGAGACACTAGTTTCGTGGAATCTCTTATTGCCCCTTGGAAGTTGTGCTAGATTTTGTGCTAGTTTCACCAAAAAATCTCGGGGCATTGGAACACGCGCAGAATCTACGAAAAAGTGATGGAAGCTTAATAAAATCAATGGGTTAGTGCGCTTGGCAAGCGATGGAATGTGATGACCTAAAATGGCCCAAAGTGGAGTTTTAAGCTCTGTGCGTCTGCCGTTTCGCGACTCCGGCGGTGGCGCAAGCCCTCCCTGGTGGTGGCGTCATTGGCCCCAGCGTTGCGGGGGCAGGACGGGCGCAATCTTGGGGACGATGACGACACGACCAGGCACTTGGCGGGGCGGAGCGTTCGCGTGTTGGCATTTGGCTTGGCCTTCATGATTCCAGCAAGCCGGATGATCCGCCTCCGCTAAAGCTACGGCGCGGCAAGCCCGCCTTTGTCAAGACTTCCGCCTTCGTTGAAACTACGGCGGACAAGACGGCGGGGAGAGGCGACACGGGAACGCGCAGCGGGGAAAAACGCAAGAGTTCGCTCGCAAGACGATCCGCCCACCGCAATGAGCACGATGACAGCCTTGCATTTTAGGATGCATTGAAGCACACTGATTTCATGAGCGACAAAGAAATTGCGTTGGATTCGATCCAGCGACTGCCTGCAGATGCCAGGCTTGACACCATCGCCGAACGATTGGAGTTTCTGGCCGCGATCCGCAAGGGATTTGACCAAATCGAGCGTGATGAAACCGTGCCGCACGAAGAAGTCAAACGGCAATTGGCGACATGGCTTTCAAAATAATCTGGTCGCGCCAGGCGCACGACGATTTGCGCGATATTGTGAGCTTCATTGCGGCGAATAATCGCCCGGTGGCCGAATCGTTTGGTTTTCGGCTCATGGCCAAAGCAGACGAGCTTGGAACCGCCCAAATCTGACACTGCAATCTGATACTGTTTGCCGATTTTCGGGCATACGCATGATGATTCAGGCAGACGTGAAATGTTGCAAAGCCTTGATAATCAAGGCCGGGATGATGTGTGAGAGCTCCTGAAAAATATCTTTGTCAATTTCGAGTCAGGTACATTCAACAACCCTGACCCCCTTCCACTCGTTGATAACAAAGATAATTATCATGGCCGGATAAGGGTCAGAGGCAAGATCATTCGTGAGAATCCGATTTTTTGTCGAATCGAACAGTGCGACGCAATTCCCATGCTTGCCGGGTTTGCCGGAGTTCTGCGAGCAACGTCTTTTCGTCAGGCAATTTCAAAGACAGCGTCTGGGAACTCTTTGAATCGGCAATTTTGAGCAACGGTGTCGCTCGAATCTCTTCGGGTGGGAAAGCTGCATAAAAATCACGAAACCTCGACAGGTGGTGGCGGGAAAAGCCCCCTGTGCGCGCCGCAAAAGACTCATGCACGATTACCGATTCGTGCCCGGCGGGGCCGTCTTGGCGGCCGGCGGTGTGGCCGGGGCGGGCTGGGCGGGAGGCAGATTGGAAATCAAGGTCGATGGCAGCAGGCCGCCGCCCAAGGGCGCGGTTGAAGGGGACGATGACGGCCCGCCGATCGGGGCCGGGGACTGTTTGGACAAGGCCTCCCGCAACGCCTCGGCGCTGGATTTGGGATGCTGGCTGGAAGAGATCGTGGCCAGGATGATCGCCAGGCCAAAAAAGACGCCCGCGGCGTACTTGGTCATTTTCGTCAGGAAATTGCCGGAGCCTGCGCCGAAGAGGGCGTCCGTGGCGCCGCCGCCAAAGGCCAGGCCGGCGCCGGCATCCTTCTTGGGCAGTTGCATCAGCACCAGCAACACCAAAAGGACGCAATCCAAAAACATCACGACGGTCAGAAAATAATAAATGACATTCATACAATCCCGTTAAATCGAGTTTTTGATAATATCAGAAAAACTGCGGATGTCCAGCGACGCTCCGCCCACCAAAGCGCCATCCACGTCCGGCTGGCTCATCAGGTCGCGGGCGTTGGAGGGTTTGACGCTGCCGCCGTACTGGATGCGCACCCGGCGCGCCACGGCTTCGCCAAACATGCCTCCCAGCAATTTACGGATGTGGGCGTGGGCCTCCTGGGCTTGCTCCGTTGTGGCGGTCCGGCCGGTGCCGATGGCCCAGACCGGTTCGTAGGCCAGGACCGTTTCCTCCATTTGCCCGGCGGTCAGGCCGGCCAGGCTCCCATGCACCTGGGTTTCAAGCACTTTTTCGGTCAGGCCCGATTCCCGTTCGCTGAGCGTTTCCCCAATGCAGACAATGGGCTTGAGCGCGGCGGCGTGCGTGGCCTGGGCCTTTTTGGAGACAAGCTGGTCGCTCTCCTTTTGGTATTGGCGCCGCTCGGAATGGCCCAGGATGACGTAGCGCACGGAGAATTCCTTGAGCATGACGGCCGCGATCTCCCCTGTGTAGGCGCCCACGTTGTGTTCGCTCATGTTCTGCGCCCCCAGCCGGATGACGGTGTCGAGGATGGCCTCCGAGACTGCCGCCAGGGCCGTAAAGGGCGGACAGACCACAATGTCCACCTCTTTGCAGTTGGCCAGTTCGATCTTCAATCCCCGCACCAAAGCGAGCGATTCAGCCACGGTTTTGTTCATCTTCCAGTTGCCGGCGATGATGAGTTTGCGTTCTTTATTCATGGGTGCTGATTCCTTGGCTGCGGCTCACTTGGCGGACAACGCCGCCACGCCGGGCAGGACCTGGCCTTCCAGGAATTCGAGGCTGGCCCCGCCGCCGGTGCTCATAAATGTTACCTTGTCGCCCAGTTTGGCCTGGTTGAGCGCCTTGACGCTGTCGCCGCCGCCAATGATGCTCTTGGCCCCCTTGGCCGTCGCCTCGGCCACCGCGCGGGCCACCGCCTGGGTGCCCGCCGCGAAGCGCGCGTCTTCAAAAATCCCCATCGGGCCGTTCCACATGATGGTCCTGGCCTTGAGGATGATCTCGGCGTAACGCTTGCTGGTTTCCGCCCCGATGTCCAGGCCCGCCGCGTCGTCCGGGATGTTGGGCTGGGCATTTGTCCGCGGATTTTGCCATTCGATGATCGGTTTGCCCTTCTTGCTCACCTTCCCCGTATCGACAGGCGTGGCGATCACGTCATCAACCGGCAATAAAAATTGCACGCTGCGCGCCTTGGCCTTTTCCAACGCGGCCCGCGCCAGCTCCACCTTGTCCGGTTCGGCGAGCGATTTGCCGACCTTGCAGCCTTGCGCCAGCTTGAACGTGTAAACCATCGCCCCGCCGATGAGGATTGTGTCCGCTTTTTCCAGCAGACGGTCAATGACCTTGATTTTGTCTGAAACCTTCGCCCCGCCCAAAATGACGACGAACGGACGCGCGGGATTTTCCAGTTCCTGCCCCAGGTACTTCAACTCGCGCTCCATCAACAAGCCCGCCGCGCACAAACCGCCGCGCTGGGCGATCACCCGCGGCGCGCCTTCCGTCGAAGCATGGGCGCGGTGCGCGGTGCCGAAAGCGTCGTTGACATAAACGTCCGCCAAGGCGGCCAGCTTGGCGGCAAAGGCCGGGTCATTGGCCTCTTCCTCGTTGTAATAGCGGACGTTCTCCAAAAGCAACACATCGCCGGGCTTGAGCGCCGCCACGGCCTTCTCCACCTTCTCGCCGATGCAATCCTCCACGAACGCCACCGGGCGCCCCAGCATCTTCTGCAACTCGCCCGCCACCGGGCGCAATGACATGGAGGGTTCCCGTTTGCCCTTGGGCCGGCCGAGGTGGGCGGCGAGGATGATTTTCGCTCCTTTGCCGATCAACAGGCGCAAGGTGGGGAGGGTTTCCTTGATGCGTGTGGCATCATTGATGATCATCCGCCCGTCCTTTTCCTCCATGGGCACATTGTAATCGACGCGCATCAGCACGCGCTTGTCCTTCACATCCAGGTCATTGACAGTCAGTTTATTCATAAGGGCGCCCAGCTTACCCACACCCCGCGCGCCATATCAACCCCCAAAGCGCGGCCGGTTATTCACAGCATCCGCGTTGGACGACCTGGGCCGGAGTCAGCCAAGGGGTCAGTCCTAGAAAATTGACATATTCTGCATTTCCTCCGTCAAAATGAGGTAAAAATGCAAACAATCTGAAGCAGAAGAAGAGGTCGATCCTGCATCCAAGCATCAACGCGGGGCGGAGGTGTGAAAGTATGGAGCGGCTCGATGTCGCCGTGGTTTGTGCCTGATTAACCGAGGTAAAATGGCGGCCAGGTGTGGCGTTTGTGGCCCGGCACGCAACGCCCAACGGTGATTGTCATTTTTCTAGGACTGACCCCTTTTCGTGGGGCAATCTCCTTGCCAGGCGCGCTATTTTGGGCTAAGATGAAGGAAAATTGGAACTGATTGTATGCCTGCTGACTTGTGTCCCTCGCGTCTGCCAGCTTTGATGCTCGGTGGATTCATCCTCATTGCTGTCCAAACCGCCGGCGCGGTCCAATTCCAGATTTCTGACGCGACCGAATTCAGCAAGATCATTGACACCAACGCCGTCTTTACCACCAACGCCACGATCAACTCTCAGATTGAAGGACCAGTATGGATTCCCAACGGCCAATTTCTCGTGTTCAGCGACATGGGCAACAACAAGCTCAAGAAGCTGGATCCGTCAAGCAATCTGCTCTCGGATTACTTTTTGGAGCCTTCAGGGGCGAAATACAACGGCAACATTCTGGATTGGCAGGAGCGTTTGATTTCCTGCGAATCCGGCAGCAGCGGGTTCAAGGTGGTGATGACTACGAACGTGGCAGTGGGGACCTCCAATGGCGTGATCGTTTCGCTGGTGACAAGTTGCAACGGCCTGAAATTCATTTCGCCCAACGACGTCTGCATTAAATCTGACGGCTCCGTCTGGTTCACCGATACGGGATCCGACAGTGGCATTGCTCCGGGCACTTCCGGGTATCAACCCGGCTACTATGTGTATCGCTTTGACGAAACCAACGGCAATGCGACGGTGGCGCCGGTGATTACAAATGGTCTGCAGAGGCCTAATGGCATCTGTTTTTCGCCGGATGAAACCAAATTGTATGTTGCCGACGACGGCATCAATTGGAATATGACCAACATCATGGGATATAACGTCACCAGCAGCAACACGTTGACTGGTGGCACAATTTTCTGCACCGTCAACGGCGGCTTTTCTGACGGATTCCGCTGTGACGTGGACGGGCGGATTTGGTCCACCGCCGGAGACGGCGTGGAAATTTTTGCGCCAGACGGACATCGGATTGGAAAAATTTTGATGGGCAGCCGCCCCAACAACCTCTGTTTTGGCGGTTCGGAATATCAAACGCTGTTCACGGTCGGCCAGCCCAACGTGTGCTCGTTTCCAGTGCTGGTCGCGGGCGCGGTTGCGATCCGGAGACTGGCCGCTTGCAACGATGGAGGCCGACTCCTGGTGTCGTGGCCGGCGCCTTCCACGGGATTCAAGTTGCAGACGGCGGACTCCCTGGACGGCGGGGCGGTTTGGTCGGACGCAACCGACTCGCCGCTGGTCACGAACGGATTGAACGAAATGAGTTTGTCCGCGACGAATGCCGCGGAATTCTTGCGGCTGCGTTTGAATTGACGGGCCATGCGATGGATTTCGTTGCGCGGGGCGGCTGGGATGCGGGTGTCCGATTCTTGTCGCAACATGTTCCGCTGTGTGTTATAGCTTGAATATCATTCGTTTTTTGACGCCATGAAAGCCACTCGAACCACTCGCAGGGAATTCCTGGAAAAATCCATTGTCACCGGCGCCGCCATCGCGGCGGGCTTGCGCGCCGAATCGTTCGGCGGCGTCGCCCAGGCCGCCACCTACACTGCCAGCGTCGCGATCACCAAAGGCAGCGATCGTGCCGACAATGCGTTCCGGGCGCTCCAGTTGTTCAAGAATCAGATCGCCGCGGCCATCGGGAACAAGCGCGTGGTCATCAAGGTGAATTTTGTGTGGTACCCGCCCGCCTTGAGTTGCACCAACTCGGCGTTCGTCGAAGGTGTGCTGGAGTTCTTGAAGTCCATCGGCAAGCGCGACGTGGTCGTCGCGGAATCTTCGGCCACCGGCAGCGCGTGGGGTGGCTATGACTACAACGGATATTGGTACCTCACCAATAAGTATCCGGTCAAGCTGATGGACCTCAACCAGGAAGGATTTGCCAACGCCCAGATTTGGCAATATGGCAGTTCATCGAGCCCTTATTATAGCACGCAGGCGACGATTCGCGTCAGTAAAATGCTGATGAACCCGAACAATTTCATTATTTCGGCGGCGCCGATGAAGACGCACAACACGGTCCTCGTGACGTTGGCCACGAAGAATATCGCCATGGGCGCGCCCGTGTATGACGTCGGCGCCGGCTGGAATCAGACCGGGGCGCACGGCGATAAGTCCACCATGCACGGCCCCCTCGGCGCTCCATCGGGAACAGGGTCAGGCTATGACTATCAGGTGCTGAACGATAACGTGTACCGACTGGTGAGCGTGTATGGCATCCGCCCGAACCTGGCCCTCATCGACGGATATCAGGGAATGGAGCATAACGGTCCGGTCAGCGGCACCGCCATCGCCACGCCCCAGCAAATCGCCGTGGCTTCCCTGGATTGGCTGGCAGCGGACCGCGTTGGGCTGGCATTGATGGGCTCAAACGTCCTTGCGACGCTCAACCATAGGGAGGATAATGGTTCCGCCATGCCATTTCCGGCCTGCTTGAATTACCTCTGGATGGCGGGCCTGGGCGAATGGGACCTCAGCAAAATCCAAGTCATCGGCCAGCCGATTTCGGGGAACGTGTATAACTACCAGGCCAATGATTATCAGACCAATGGTTATGAAACCGCGGGGATACGCGCGTATCCACGAGAAGGTACTATTGTCAACCCTGTCCAAGAAGAACCATGACCCGGATCGATCGGCCGGCGTCGCGAGACGTTCGGCAAACTCCATTCCAACTGATCTTGAAAATGAACCTCTTCCTTTCCAGCCGGGTGCAAAAGACCCTCATGGCCGCCAGCCTGGGGTTGGCTGTTCTTCCCGCCAGCGTGGAGGCTGCCCCGGCGCCGCAGTGGTTGCAAGGCGGGGACGCGGCCAGAATCACCGGCTTGGCCTGTTCGCCCGACGGCACCATGATTGCGTCGGCGAGCGAGGACGGAACCGTCAAATTGTGGTCCACGAACGGAACATTGCTTCGCACGCTCGATACGCAGCCCTATCCCGCCACCGCCGTTGCCTGGTCGCCGGACGGCGCCAAAATTGCCGCCGGCACTTACTACGGCGGTTGGGCTTCCGGCCTGCCTGGTCTGGGCCTGACCTACCTCTGGCAGGCAACGAGCGGGTGGACCAACAGCGTCAACCTGGTGCGCGTCACCACCAACTGCTACGGCAAGGTCAGCGCGCTGGCATTTTCCGCCGACAGCACGCGCCTCGCTGCCGGCTGTGCCGCGGGCAGTAATCTCGTCACCTCGGTGGGGGCCGGATCCGTGGTCGCAAGCTGCCCGGCTTACAACACCTCGGTGAGACCGGCGGCGGTGACGGGCGTTGCCTTTTCCTCGCGCGGCATGATGGCGTCCGGATGCGAAGACGCCACGGTTTGCGTCTATAGCACCAACTCGTGGAGCCAGTTGTGGTATTCAACCACCGCGCACCCGACCAATGTCACGGCGGTGGCCTTCTCGCCGGACGGCACGTTGCTGGCCACGGCGAGCCTGGATCAAACCGTCAAAATCTGGTCAACCAATGGTTGGACCCTCCAGAAAACGCTCGCCGGAGACACCAACGGCTTTACCTCGGTTGCTTTCAGTCCCGACGGACAGAAGATCGTCTCGGGCAGCATGGATGGAACTGTCGAAATCTGGAATTGGTCGAGCGGCGCCTGCCTCGTGACCATCGCGGCGGATGCGCTTCCGGTGACAGAGACGGTTTTCTCGACCGACGGCTCGCTCGTGATTTCGGGGAGTGACGACGGCACGGTCCGCCTCTGGTCGGCTGCCGACGGGTCCCCCGTTTGCACGCTGGGCAGTCAGAATTATTTTATCGGTGCCGTGGCCCTCTCTCCTGATGGCACGCTGTGCGCCAGCGCCGGCGGCGGTGAGACCATCCAGGTGCGCAAGACGAGCGACGGCTCGCTCGTGCAGACGCTGGCCGCAAACACGAATTATGTCAGCAGCCTGGCATTTTCGCCCGATAGCGCGAGGCTGGCCTCGGGCGGGGGTCCGTTGGATCCCACCATCAAAATCTGGCGGATAAGCGACGGGGCGTTGCTGAACACGATTCCAGCGACGACGAACGGGGTAATGGCACTGGCGTGGTCGCCGGATGGTTTGACGCTGGCCTCGGGCGGCGATTCGGTCGAGCAGAACATCGCGTTTTGGGACACGAACGGGGTCCAGTATGGGATCCTGCCGGGGGCGCTGTCGGGTCATACGAACGGGGTAACGGCGCTGGCTTTTTCGCCCCAAGGCAATTTGCTGGCCTCCGGCGGCCGGCGCCCTGGGAATATGGTCCGGATTTGGACGAACAATATCCCCGGGATTTGGACGACTGGGATCGTGGTGCAGTCGTTCCTCAGTACATCCACCAGTAACAATGTGGAATGTGTGACCTTCTCGCCGGATGGCAAGTTGGTTGCGTGGGGCAGGAACGCCCAGAACGTCCTGAAGATCGGGTTGATCGCGGATGGCACGAACCCAACGCTCGGCTCAGGTACCAATCCGGTGTTTTCAGTGGCGTTTTCTCCGGACGGCAGCGCGCTCGCCGCAACGTACCAGAACACCGTTCAAATTTGGACGAACGGGTCATCATGGTCCTCGTGGGCGCTGTGCGAAACCGTCACTAATGAAGTTGTCCGGGCCTCCTGCCTTGCGTATTCACCGAATGGCAACTTGCTCCTGTGCGGTCGTGAGGACGGCACGGTGACGATGTCGCCCAACACCCGCGGTGCGCTCGGCCAGCCGGCGCTGACGTTTGCTGCTATCAAGCTTAATGCGATGGGAGCGACGACGATCAGCGCGTCGGTCCAGCCTTGGACGCATTACGTGCTTTTCTCTTCGACGAACCTGACAGACTGGTCGTTTCTGACCTCGGCGGTGAGCAGCACGAACGCGCTGACGATTGCCGGGCCGTCCATCAGCAGCGCGCAGGCCCGATTCTTCCGCGCGACGACTCCGCCCTGATTTCGTGGGGAGATTTCCAACGCGCGCTGACGGACAGTGCGAAACCCGGAATGCCCATCCCATCGCCGAACCCATTGGCCAACATGCAGGGCACTAGCACACGCGCCATATCAACCCCCATTCAAGGGGGCAGTCCTTCAAGGGGTCAGTCCTAGAAAAATCACAGTCAAGGTCCTTCAAGGGGTCAGTCCTAGAAAAATGACATATTCTGCATTTCATCCAGTAAAATAAGGGGAAAATGCAAACAATCTGAAGCAGAAGAAGAGGTCGATCCTGCATCCAAGCATCAACGCGGGGCAGAGGTGTAAAAGTATGGAGCGGCTCGATGCCGCCGTGGTTTGTGCCTGATTAACCGAGGTAAAATGGCGGCCAGGCATGGCGCTTGTTGCCCGCCAGGCAACGCCAAACGGTGATTGTCATTTTTCTAGGACTGACCCCTCCTCGGGCGCGGTGGCTATTTCGCCAGGACGAGTGTCTCTTCGCGGGGGCGCAGGCGGTCTCCCTCGGCTTCGACGGAGGGGCCGGCTTCGGGCTCTTCCAACGGGTGCGCCTTGGGGGCGGCGGATTCGTCGGCCTTGCGGAATTTGACGCTGACGATCTTGCTCACGCCGTGCTCCTGCATGGTCACGCCGTAGAGGATGTCGGCCATGCCGATGGTGCGTTTGTTGTGGGTGATGATGACGAATTGGGAAAACACCATGAAGCGCTGCAATAGATGGACGAACCGGTTGATGTTGGATTCATCCAGCGCCGCGTCCAGTTCGTCCAGCACGCAAAACGGGCTGGGTTTGACCTGGTAAATGGAGAAGAGCAGGGCCACCGCCACCATGGTCTGTTCGCCGCCGGAGAGAAGGGAGATGTGCTGCAATTGCTTGCCTGGCGGGCGCGCCACGATGTCGATGCCGCATTCCAGCACGTCGCCCTGTTCCAGCAGGATCAAGTCGGCCTTGCCGCCGGCGAAAACCTCCATGAACATCTGGCGGAAATTGGCGCGGATTTTCTCGAAGGTTTCCAGGAACATCTGCCGTGTCTGGGTGTTGATGCGGTTGATGACCTCGGTCAACTGGGCCTTGGCTTGGAGCAAATCGTCGTTTTGCTTGGTCAGGAACTGGAAGCGTTGCTCGGTTTCCTCGTATTCCTCGATGGCCACGAGGTTGACCGGACCTATCTCGTCCAGGCGCGTTTGCAGGGCCGTGATTTGGCGCGCCACAGCCTCCCAGTCGGTGGCGGCGCCGCTGGCGGCCATTTCTTCTGGAGTCAAGGTGTGGACCTTGGCCGGGCCTTCGTCGGCCACGGTGATGGTGATGCATTCGCTGCGCACGGAGTCCAGCTCCACCTGGTATTTCTCGCGGATGCGGTCCCGGAAGTTTTGCAGGGCCATGTTTTTCTGGGCCAATTCGATTTCGAGGGCGCCGCGTTGTTCCTGGATTTCGTTCAGCGCGCGGCGTTGCTCGCGCAATCCGCCTTCCGCGGCGGCGATCTGTTCCTCCTTGGCTTCCTTCAGGGCGAGTTGCTCGGCGGCCTGGGTGTTGACCTGCTCGCGCTCCCGTTGGAGCCCCTCGATTTTTTGCCGCGACTCGGCCATCTCCGCCTCGGCCTGGAGCTTGCGTTGCAGGAAGGATTGGATTTCGCCCCGGCGCTTTTCGGCGAGGTGGGTCAATTCGGCAATGCGCTCTTCCAGCGGCTTTTTCTGGCTCGTGAAAGAGGCGCACAACTGGTCCTGGGTGGCCAGCGCCACCTTGGTCTCCGTCAACGCGGCGTTGGCTGCGTCGCGCTGCTGGCGCAAACTTTCCTGCGAGCCAGCCAGGGCGGCGAGGCGGGCCTGCCATTCGCGCTCGCCCGATTCCAAGGCGGAGGCCTGCGCGGCGAGCTCCTGGCGTTTGCGCGCGCCTTCCGCCTCCTGCGCCGCCAGGCTGTTGATCTCATAAACCACGGTTTCAATCTTTTGCTGAAGGAGGTGTGAAGAGTTTTGCAAGGCGTTGAACTCGCCCTGCCGGGTGGCAATGGACACCTCCTGGGTGCGCAATTCGGTCTGGGCCTGCTGCAGGCCGGCCTGCAAATGGGTCTGCTCGCTGAGCAACGCGCCCTTGCGGCGGCTGGCCTCCGCGACGTTCTCCTGCAAAGCGGCTGTCTCGCCCCGCAACGCCGCAATCTGGTTCTTGCGGCCCAGGATGGACGAGGCGGCGGCGCCAGAGCCTTGGCCATTTAAATAACCGCCTGTGAAAATCCCGTGCCGGTCCAGCACCTCGCCTTCCGTGGTGACAAAATCAAAAGCCCCGCCGGATTCGCGCCAGGCGGCGGTGGCGGCGGCGAGATCGGGGAGGATCAAGGTTTGTCCCAAGAGGCGGTCGAGCAACGGCCGCACCGGCGGCTCGGCCTCAATCACGCTGGCGGCGCCGACAGCCCGGCGGCGCACCCGGCCCGCCGCCTCGCTCTCCGGCGATGCCTGCGGCTGGGCGGCCAGACGCAAGGCGGCCACACTGGCCCGGCCGGCCTTGTTGCCGCGCAGATCGTCCAGGATTTGCCGGGCGGCCTCCGGTTCCTCTGTCAAGATGAGTTGCAAACGGTGGCCCAGGGCCGTTTCAATCGCGACGACGTACGGGTCCGGCACGCGGATTTTATCGGCCAGCGATCCGAGCGCCTGGGCGGCGGTCTTGAGGGCGGAAAGCGCGCCGGAGCCGAAGCCTTCGTGTTCGGCCTGCCATTGTTCCAGAAGATTGAGGCGCGAACGCTTTTCCGCCTGCTGCCGCAACAGGTCGTCCAACTGCTGCGTCGTTTCACTTAATTCCTGCTCAATCTGGCGCAGACGCCGCTGCCGCTCCTCCAGCGTGCCGCGATGGCTCTGCGCGTTTAGAATCTCCGCCTCCACGCTGGCCGAGAACTGTTGCAGGCGCCGGCCCAGCCCGGTCCGCTCCTCTTCGAGCTGGACTTTCTCGGCGGAAAGTTTTTCCAAACGGACGGCGTTGCCTTCCTTTTGCAAATCCAGGGCGGTGATTTCGTTGCGGGCGCGGCTGAGCTGCTGGGCGGCCTCGAAGGCGCGGGTCTGGGCCTCGCGCAGGGACTCCTGGTTGGAGCGCAATTCGTTCTCCACGCCTTGCAAGGCCTGCCGTTTCCGTTCCAGGGCCTCCTGATGGGATTGCAGGGCGGCGGCGGCGGCGGCCAGGCGTTGGGCCACCTCGTCCCATTCCCGGCGGGCGGCCAGGGCGCGCTCCTCAGCCTGTGTGATCTCGCCGGCGGCGCGCGAATTCTGGGCCGCCAGGTCGCGCAGCCGGTCCTCGTTGAATTGAATGCGGCTCTCGTGGCGTTCGACTTGACTCTTCAATTCCAGGCCCTGCCGCTGCCGCTGGCTGATCTCCTGCTCCTGTTCGGCCAATTCCTCGCGCAGGGAGGCCAGGTCGCCTTCGGCGTTGAGCACCCGGGCGGACAGGGATTCCAGGCGCGCGCGCGATTGTTCGAGCCGCTCCCGGCGGTCGCGCAGCTCGATCTGGCAAAGGTCGAACTGGTGCCGGGCCAACTGCGTGTCCAGATGCCGCAGTTCGAGCATCAATTGCTTGTAACGGCGGGCCTTGCCGGCTTGGCGCTGCAGCGAGCCGATCTGGCGCTTGACTTCGCGGATCAGGTCCGCCACGCGCAGCAAATTCTGCTCGGTGGCTTCGAGTTTGCGCAGCGCCTCCCTCTTTTGCGCCTTGAACTTGGTGATGCCCGCCGCCTCTTCAAACACCAGCCGGCGATCCTCCGGTTTGCTGGAAAGAATCTGCGTGATATTGCCCTGGGCCATGATGCTGTAACTGGACCGCCCCACCCCGGTGCCCATGAACAGTTGTTGGATGTCCTTGAGCCGGCACGGGGTTTTGTTGATGAAATACTCGCCGGTCCCGTCCCGGAAAACGCGGCGCGTCAGCGTCACTTCATTGTAGGCAATCTCCACCCCGGCGGCGCTGAGGTGTTCGGCATCGACCCCGCCAATCGTCAGTGATACTTCAGCCATGCTCAGCGGTTTGCGCGAATCGGTGCCGTTGAAAATGACATCGGCCATTTCGTCGCCGCGCAAAGCCTTGGCCGACTGCTCGCCCAGGACCCAGCGGACGGCGTCGGAGACGTTGGATTTGCCGCAACCGTTGGGGCCGACGATGGCCGTGACCCCGGGCTGAAAATTCAGCGAAGTCTTGTCCGCGAAGGACTTAAACCCTAAAACAGTTAGATTTTTAAGATACATCCTGGAGGGAAAGAAAACCACACTCGGCGGCGTGGAGTAAAGAGAAAAACACAACATATTGGGTGTTTGGCACGGCTGGCTCATGAAACCGTCCAAGGCCAGCCGGACGCGCGGCAGTGCATCCCTACCGCATTGGTCTGGTAGGGACGCGCTGCTGCGCGTCCGGGGCGCAATCTGCGGTTGGAACAAATTGGGCGGCAAGAGGTTCCAATGAAAAAATGGCAAAAATCGCTTTTATGGTTCTTACGGTTTTCTCGGTCGGATTGTTCACCACGGATGAACTTAGTTGGGAACGGATTGAATTCATGATCAACCACGAAGCGCACGAAGCCCACGAAGGGTAGATGGTTTTTCACTACAGCCTCTCTTGCGGATCGTGTTGCGGTCTAAGTCGTTGACTATCAGTCCTGAAGGCTGTTCCCCCGAAATCATTCAGGGATCGCGTGGTTGGCATATTTCGCAGTTCAAAAGTCTGAAAAATGTATCGGCCGTGAAGGGGTCATGAAGGGCCTGGGAAATTCGAAAAGAGTCGAAATGGCATCACGCGCCGGAGGGCCGGCCTCGCAAAGTTTGATTGCCGTACGCGCTGCCATTCTTAAACTCAAAAACCATGAGAGAAAGCCGGAGAACCGTGGTCATTTGCGCTGCCTTGGCCTTGGGAACGTTGGTGCTGTACGCGCCGGTTCTTGGCTTTGATTTCATTGACTGGGATGACCCCCAATACGTCATCGGTAATTTCCATCTGCGCGACGGGCTTGACTGGCGCGGATTGGCGTGGTGTCTTCAAACGCCTTATGGCAGCCATTGGATTCCCCTGGTCTGGTTGTCCTACATGTTGGATTATCAATTCCACGCCCTCAATCCCTCCGGGTATCATGTCAGCAACGTCCTGTTGCACACGGCGGACGCAGTGCTGTTGTTCCTCATTTTGAAACGAATGACCGGCGCGTTTTGGCGCAGCGCCATGGTGGCCGCGCTTTTCGCGTGGCACCCGATGCATGTCGAATCGGTGGCTTGGATTGCTGAACGCAAAGACGTTCTGAGCGCTTTGTTCTGGATGCTGACGATGTGGGCCTACCTCAATTACGCCGGGAAGGGGGGCACCGGCAGATACCTTCTGGTTTTGTTGCTTTTTGTCCTTGGCTTGATGGCCAAGCCGATGCTGGTGACACTGCCCTTTGTGTTGCTGCTGCTGGATTGGTGGCCGCTCCACCGCTTTCCTTCGAAAACCCCCGGCGGTGGAATGAACCCCGGGGAAGTGTCCTGCCCCGCAAAGACGTGGCGGCAATTGATTCTGGAAAAAGCACCCATGCTCCTTTTGGCGGCCGGCTCCAGCCTGTTGACCACCGTTCTGCAAAGTCGGGGCGGCGCTCTTGCGAGCCTGGCACAGGCCCCGCTCGAGCCGCGATTACAGAATGCTTTGGTATCCTATTGCCGGTACGTCGAAAAATTAATCTGGCCGGTAGACCTTTCAGTCATCTACCCTTTTCCAGGTGCGTGGCCCCTGGCGGAGATTGCCACGGTCGTCCTCCTCCTGGCGGTCATCTCAGGGCTGGCGATACGATTCCGAAGAAGATTCTCTTATTTGATGACGGGCTGGTTTTGGTATTTGGGCACGTTGGTGCCGGTGATCGGCCTGGTGCAAGTTGGGGCGCAAGCGATGGCGGACCGATATGCCTATATACCTTCGATTGGCCTTTTCATAATGATTTGTTGGGGCGCATTTGATTTGATGAATTTTGGGGTTGGGGTGCTCGATAATCAGTTCTTGAAGAGTCACGATCAATGGGTGCCCGGGACGTTATGCCTGGCAACGCTGGCCATGTGCGGGCTGATCACCAACAAGCAACTCCAGTATTGGAAGGATAGCGGCACGCTTTTTTCCCACGCGCTTGCAATATATCCCGACAACCGTATCGCCCTGGCTTCTCACGGCCTGTTTTTATACGAACACGGATTGTTCCCGGAAGCAATTATCGAGTTGAGAAAGGAACTCCAAATATTTCCCCAAGACGCCAGGGGACATGCTTTTCTGGGCAACGCCCTCTCCAGCACGGGAAAGGCCGATGAGGCCGCCGCCGAACTCCGCATCGCGCTCAAGCTCAGCCCTGACTTGGTGTTGGTACGTTACGAATTGGCGTCCATCTTGCTGGACAAGAATTTACCCGGCGAGGCGGCGGCCGAGTGCGCCATTGCCCTCCAATATGAGCCAAATAGTGCCGGCATACATTGCCTGATGGGAAGGGCCTTGGGCATGCAAGGCAGGCCGGATGAAGCCCGGGCGCAGCTTATGGAGGCAGTACGCCTGCAACCCCAATTTCCCGATGCCCATTTTCAACTGGCCCGGGTGCTCAACATGCAACAGAACACCACAGAGGCCATCGCGCATTACCGGAAGGCGCTCAGCCTGACACCGGCCATGCCTGAGGCGTTGAATGATCTGGCCTGGATTCTTGCGACCGACCTCCATGCGGATATTCGCAATGGCGCCGAGGCGGTGCAGTTGGCCCGCCGCGCCTGCGCACTGACCGGGAACAAAATGCCGCTGATGATGGAGACCCTGGCCGCCGCATGTGCCGAAGCCGGGGATTTTGACGAGGCCATCGCTGACGCGCAAAAGGCCCATGATCTTGCCGTGGAGCAAGGCAAAAACGAGGTGGCCGCGAAAAATGGCGAATTGTTGGAACTCTTTCGCTCCCGCCATGCTTACCGTGAATAATCCCGGGGCATTGGCCAATTCAGGTTCTTCTATGCATCAATCTGGCGTTTTTGACGGTGAGACGATCATTCCCTTGCCCCGCGCAACGTTCCAGAGATCCCCTCTCTCCATGGCTGGCTCATGAAGTCGTCCAAGGCTAGGCGGACGCGCGGCCGCGCGTCCCTACCAGACCCAATACGGTAGGGACGCGCTGCCGCGCGTCCGGGGCACCCGCAAAATGGAAGCGCCGGTCCTTCATGAGCCAGCCGTGCCTCTATCCAACTCTCTTCAATTGGGGTTTGACACTGGCGCGGCGCAATCCTACTTTGGGGCGTAACGATAGGAATATATGGCTGATATAACACCCATTCCGACCGGAGGCGCCCTGCCGCCCAAACCCGCTGAAGCCGCCAAGATTCAGCCCAAGAAAGAAACGGTGCGAATCAATTTGCCGCCGAAACCCACCGCCGCGCCGACGATCAAACTGCCGACGCTGTCGCCCGGCGCGCCGGCACCCGTCATGGCTGCATCGGCCGCCGCGCCCTCCGCCGTGACCCCGTCCGCCCGCACGCCGGCGCCCGCGCAGCCGCCCACGTCGGGAGGCCCGCGCACCGCCGCGCCGCCCGCCGCCCACAAACCCGGCCCGGCCGCGTCCGCGCCCCGCGCCATGCCGGCCGACATGGGCGAACTGACCACGCTGGACAAGGGCCTGGCCATCGCCGCCGCCGTGGCGACCCTGGCCGGATTGGCGGCCCTGGTTTATCTGAAGTTTTTCCTGACTGACACCGCCGGATCCTGACGGCAAGCGATTATGTCCTCCCCAAAAACTATGCCCTCCTCCAACACACTGAAACTAACCCAAGCCAATTTCGCGGCCGAAGTGCTGGACATTCCCGGGCCGGTGGTGGTCGATTTCTGGGCGGAATGGTGCGGTCCCTGCAAAATGATGGCGCCCCTGCTGGATGAGCTGGCCTCCGAATACGACGCCCGTGTCCGCATCGGCAAGGTGAACATTGACGAGGAACAGGGCCTGGCCTCGGAATACGGCGTGCGGGCCATTCCCACGCTGCTTTTCTTCAAGAGCGGCGAGGTGGCGGCGCAGATCGTCGGCATGTGCTCCAAGCGGGACCTGAAATCGAATATTGACAAGCTGCTGGGCCACTGAGCCGGCCTCCGATTCGTTTGGGGGCGGCCCATGCCATTGATCCTCACTCCCCGGCAACTGAATCAACACGCGGAGTTGTATCACCAGTTGGGGATCATGATCACCGCCGGGCTGACGATCCGCAAAGCCCTGGAGCATCTCCAAAGCAATCCTCCTTCCTTGTCCCTGCGCGCGCCCGTCACGGAGTGGATCGCGCAATTGGACCAGGGCCACACCGTCACCGAGTCCGCGCGGCGGATTGGCAAATGGGTCCCGTCCTTTGACCTCGCCCTGATTGAGGCCGGGGAGCGCAGCGGCCGGCTGGACGCTTGCTTCAAGCTCCTGGCCGGCTATTACCGCGAACGCGCGCAAATGGCGCGGCAGATGCTCTCGGACCTGGCGTATCCGGCCTTCATTCTCAACTTCGCCATTGTCCTTTTTCCGCTCATCAACCTGGTGTCAACGGGCAACGTCCCGCGCTTCGTCTTGACCATCGCGGGGATCGCCGTGCCGCTTTACGGCGCGGCTTTTCTTATTGTTTACGCCTGCCAGGGGCGGCATGGCGAGGAGTGGCGCGGCAAGCTCGAACAGATTCTGGGCCACGTGCCCATCCTCGGCACGGCGCGACGGGACCTGGCCCTGGCCCGGCTGGCGACGGCCCTGGAAAGCCTGCTCAACGCCGGCGTGCCCATTGTCACCGCCTGGGAACTGGCCGCGGCCGCCAGCGGCTCGCCGGCCCTGGCCCGCACCGTGCAGGGGTGGAAGGAGCCGCTGGAGAATGGCTCCACTTTCTCCGAGTTGATTTCGCGTTCCGGCCGTTTCCCCACCTTGTTTGCCAACCTCTATCACACGGGCGAAATCAGCGGCACGACGGACCAGACCCTGCTGCGGGCGCATGACCTTTACCAGACGGAGGGCCTGGGCAAAATGAAGGCCCTGGCCCAATGGACGCCAAAGCTGATTTATTTCTGCATCGTCTTTTTCGTGGCGTGGAGGATCATTTCCTTTTACCTCGGGTATTTCGGGGAGATCGACAAAGTGATTGGCGGCAAATGACCATTGCGGAAATTTTATCGGACGAAGAGCTGCGCCGGCGCGAGTTTCCCGTGACGCGCGATAAAATCTTCCTGGCCCACGCCGCCGTTTGTCCGCTGCCGCGCCGGGTGGCGGAGGCGATCCGTGATTACAGCCTCAAGACGACCCTGGGCGACCAGGAAGAGACGATGTCGGTGGCCCAAATCCAGCGGGCGCGCGCCTTGGCGGCCCGGCTGCTGCACGCGCGCGCGGAGGAAATCGCTTTTGTCGGCCCGACGTCGCTGGCCCTGAGCTTTGTCGCCAACGGGTTGCCCTGGCATAAGGGCGACAACCTGCTGTGCTATTTCGACGATTACCCCTCCAACGTCTATCCGTGGATGGCGCTGGCGGAAAGGGGCGTCGAGGCCCGCTTGCTCAACGTTCGCGAATATGGGCGCATTGATGCGGCGGACGTTATGGGCCAGGTGGATGAACAGACCCGCCTGGTCGCCCTGGCGTCGAACCATTTTGTGACCGGTTACCGGCTGGACCTGGAAGCCCTCGGCAAGGCGTTGCGCGAGCGGAACATTCTCTTTTGCATCGATGGCATCCAGACGGTCGGCGCGTTCCCGACCAGCGTGGAACACGTTGATTTCCTGGCGGCCGACGCCCACAAATGGCTGCTGGGGCCGTGCGGCGCGGGGCTGTTTTTCGTGCGCCAATCTATCCAGGCCCAACTGCGCCCCATCGTTTATGGCTGGCATAATATCCGTTGTCCAAACTTTGTCGCCCAGGAGCAGTTGGTTTTCCGGCCCGACGCCGGCCGCTATGAAGCCGGCTCGGCCAATTTGCTGGGCCTGGTGGGATTGAACGCGGCCATGGAACTGCTTCTGGAAGCCGGGGTGGAGAACATCGCCGGGCGGTTGCTGCATCTCCGGACGCTGCTCGTGGCGGGCTTGCGGGAAAAGGGCTGGACGGTGTTGCAGGCGGACGCCCCGGCCCGGCACGCCAGCGGCATTGTCAGCTTCCACCGGCCCGAGGCCGATGTGCCGGCGCTGCACAAGAAACTCCTGGCCGCGCGCATCGAGACTTCGCTGCGGACGGACCGCGGCGGGCGGCATTATATCCGGGTCTCGCCGCACTTTTACAATACGGACGGGGAAATTCTGCGGCTGTTGGAATCGCTTTGAGGAGCGGCGGCGGGCTCACCTGGCCCGCAGCAGCAGCACCGGCACGCTGATGCTGTGGCGGACGTGCCTGGAGGTGGTGCCAAGAAACAGATCGGCCAGGAAGCGGTGGCCGTGCGTGCTCATCGCCACCAGATCGCATCCCTTTTGCTTGACCCACTTCACGATTTCCTTCGGCGGATCGCCATAGGCCAGTTCCGCCTCGGCGGCAATCCCGGCGGCTTCAAACTCCGACCGAATCTTCTGCAAATAAGCCGTGTCTTCGGTGATCTCGGGGCTGATCGCGTCCGCTCCAAAGGTGCGCGCCGCCCAGCCGTCGGCGACGTGAAGCAGCACCACCCGGCTTTGCGCCAGTTGCGCCAGGGATTTGACGTGTTCGATAATGGCCCGGTCGGTTGGCGTGCCATCCAACGTCACGAGAATCGTCTTGTACATGCTCAACCTTTTTAGCTTACCCCCCGCGGATGACATGCCAAGCCTGTTTCACGGCATCAGGCAGACCGTAGAAGTCGAAGGCCGTGATCAGCAAGGCCGAGCCCCATCCGGCGATGAGCAGCAGCCAGCCCAGCCGCCATTGTCCCATCCGCTTGCGGGAACTGGCGAAGTGCAGCAGGGGGAACATGGCAAACGGAAGCTGCAACGCCAGCACCACCTGGCTCAAGACGATCAGATCGGTGATGTTATTGGCCCCGCGGATGCCGATAAAGACAGCCGTGGGGATAATGGCCAGCGAGCGGGTAATCAGCCGCCGCAACCACGGCTGGATTCGCCAGTGCATGAACCCTTCCATCACCACCTGGCCGGCCAGCGTGCCGACAATGGTGGCGCTTTGCCCGCTGGCCAGCAGGGCGACGGCGAACAGCGTGCCCGCCACCGCCGTGCCCAGCAGCGGCGCCAAAGTCAGGTAGGCCGCCTGGATCCAGTCCGTTGACTCGTTGAACTGCACCACCTGTCCGCCGGCAACGGTGACGCTGGTCTTGCCGTAAAAGATGAGGGCGGCCAGCACCAGGATGGCGGCGTTGATCAGGAAAGCAACCGACAGATTGGCGATGACGTCAAACGTGTTGAAGCGGATCGCCTTTCGGATGGATTGGTCGTCCTTCTGGAATTTGCGGCTCTGCACCAGGGCGGGATGCAAATAGAGCACGTGTGGCATGACCGTCGCGCCAATGATGCCGATGGCCACATAGGTCATGGTGGCTGAACCCAGATGGGGCAGGATCATGGCCCGGCCCATCTCCAGAAAGCTGGGCTGCGTCTGCGGCAGGACGAAAATTTCAATGTAGTAGCAAACACCGATGGTCGCCACCAGCAGCAGCACGATGGCTTCGATGGTCCGCATTCCGAACCGCTGCATCCCCAGCAGCACCAGCACGTCCACGCCCGTGATGATGACCCCCCAAAAAATGGGGATATGGAACAACATGAGCAGCGCCACCGCGCCGCCCAGAACTTCGGCCAAATCGCACGCGATGATCGCCAGTTCCGCCATGAGCCAGTTCGGCACCCGCGTCCACTTGGGATACCAATCATAACAGCATTGCGCCAGGTCGCGCCCGGTCGCTATGCCGAGCCGCGCGGCGATAATCTGGAGGAAGATCGCCATCATGCTGGCCAGGCCCACCACCCAAAGCAGTCCGTATTTGAATTGGGCCCCGCCCTGGAGATCGGTTCCCCAGTTGCCCGGATCCATGTAGGCCACGCTGACCAAAATCGCCGGGCCGAAGTAGGCGGCCATTTGTTTCCAAAAGCCGGCTTGATGATGGGGCACTTTTACGCTGTCATGCAATCCTTCCAGCGACATGGCGCCGGGGCGCGGCGCGGCGGTGCCGTTCCTGGCCGGCCCGACGAAAGCCGCCGCGCCGGGATTGTCCAACTTTTCGCTCATGCCCATCTCCCAATCGTTGCCATGGTGGGTAAGATACCCAAACGATTGTATTTGTCAATTAAGACTGTTAGGAATGCCTAAGACCGGGGTCATGGTGCATCTCAAAGTTGTTTTTTCGGGCGTCTTGGGGGTTTTGGGCGTACTCGCCGGGTTTTGGGAGTATTGTCTATGGCATGGACAATACATGATTTTTTGGGGATGTTCCGGCGTGGACTTCCAGACTGCAAAACCCGGCTGTACATACCGGAAAAAACCGTTCCGCTAAACTTAATTTGCAATCTGCCGATTAAGTATTATAATAAAATGTGCGTAAGAACCGCTTGACAAATTCACGGTTTAATGCTTTATCTGTCCAAAGCATGTGGAAGGAGGCTGGCCACAAGGATTTAGCGAAAGTCCGTCAACATGATAAAAACGATGAAACCTGAGATTAAAGACCATCCGGGCGTCCGATTTGGACGATGGTTGAGATCAGAGCGCCGCGCAAGCGGAGTCGTGTCCCGTGTATTTGCGGGAAGAGTTGACCTTTCACCAGCAAAATACGCCGAAGTAGAGTGTGGGAATGTCGAATGGCTTGGTCCCGATCAAGAATCAAATATCCCTGCCCTGCTCAGCTTTAATGAGAGCAAAAAGGCAGACTTCACCAACATGCTTTCCACGGCGAGGCAATTGCCTCCACTGGCATTTTCAGATATTTTTTCCAGAGAGGAAATGTCACCAGCAAGGTGTTGCACTGCCACTGGGCATCAGATTGACGCCCAGATCAAAGAGGCTATTTTGAACGCTGTTTTTGCGCCTCTTCCGCGTGACGATTGAGCTATCAATACAACAAACTGTCACCCCAACAACTGGAGGAAATTGCAGGGGTGGTTTTGAGCCGCTACAGCCATCGCTGTAGCGGATGTTTTGTTGATATTGAGGGCATCATCGAAGATTGCGACCTGGAAATACTTCCAAGGCGTGGGGGACTGGATAAGTACGTTGAAGGATATGCGGCGTGCAATCCACGCTATATCATTGTTCCAGAAATGGGAATGTCCTACGCACCGAGAGCCAGGCTGGTGCTTTCGGAGGAGTTTTGCCATATAGTCCTTGAATATGATATTCTCAACAAGGGATTGCCCAAGGAGGCTCATGCCGATGCTTTAACCGATCAACAGCACATCGATGTTGAAGTAGATGCGCAATTTCTGTCTCTGGCCATATTGTTCCCCAAAGCAAAATTCATAAAGGTGTTTAAAGACTGCCTCGGACAAAGATCAAAAACTAGTAATGACAAAGACAAGAATATCCGAGACTGCGGCGATGCTTTGGAGAACATGTTCCAAATCTGGTCTTTGGCGGTGGGATACCGCGCCCGCGACCTCGGCCTCATAACGGTCGAGGAATGCAAAAGGAACTTCTCCAATCGCCTGCAAATGTAAATTTGCCCTTGCATCGGGTTAGGATAGGCGTAATGTTTCCACATGCTTACGCGACCAAGCAGCAAAGGTGAGGCTACTGACCATAAACAGCCAAAGACACAGCCACCAGCTGCTAAGAAGAAAAACCCGTTTGCCGTTGCCCTTGGAAAGCTCGGCGCAAGCAAGGGCGGAACGGCTAGGGCTATTGTGTTGAGTGCTCGACGACGGGTGGCGATTGCGCGGAAGGCTGCTGCGGCCCGGTGGAAGAAATAGAAGGGACAGTTTTCAGTTCCCTCCATTTACGGATGGACGGCAAATCAGAGCCGACCACTTCATCGACAAGCCCAAAGTACCAAGCATCCTTGGCGGTAAATGTGTTTTCTCCCTTTTGAAGCAGTCGGCATAGCGAAACTACCAGATACCATAATTGGAAAATTTTGCTGAATGCCTTTTTTTCAAGGTATTTACCCCGCCTTTCAATGTGTTTGCTCTTAATTTTTAGCAACGCCCTATATTCATCACCTGTAAGAAAATAGTGCCCTTTTTCATGGCACAATTCTTTCGTTTTCTCGTGATATGACCCCGATAACAACTCTTTGATATTAATGAAGTCCTCGTAGATTAAATCAATCTCGCTTCTTGTAAATCCAGTTATTTTTTCGCCCGCCTTCTTGCGTTTTAAAAGGTCATTTGCCTCAAAGTCTATAATGGATTTTAGAAAATTCTTATCGTCATTTATGGCCTCTGATTGGTTGGCAAGCGTTTGTGTCTTCCTAAGATAATTATACAATGTGCGCATCCGTGCGACACGATCAATGGCTGCGTCGATTAAGCCCTTGTGCCGTGCATCCACTTTTTTGCGTATTACATCAAGAACGCTCTCAGGGGTTGCCGATACCCCGATTACAATAGCCTGAGGCGGTTGCGTTTTGAACGCTTCAAGAAGCAAGGCTTGCGTGGCAAATCTACGAAACATTTTGCTCGCCAACATCATCGCAAAATGCTCATTTCTCTGCCTTATGGACGATTCCACTTCAGGTAAATCATCTAATGTAATGTCATCGTACTGGCCCCGCGTTCCGTGAACGATTATGATGGAATTAGCATACGCAATTGCATAGTCGCCAGCCGAAAGCAAATCCGCTGCCGCACTCGCTGCTAATCCCATGCAAACGGTTGTCAAAGCGCATTTTTGTCCGTCCTGTTTTGGCGCACGAATTAGCCGAAGAATTTCTTCTGCTACAGTCGGGTTGCCGCCAAGGCTGTTAATATAAAGACAAATAGGCTCATTAGACTTAAGGCGCAACTGCGTTATTCTCTGCACCAATTCGCCATACGTATCGTCGGTTATCTCGGACGAAAGAAATACTGCCCGTTCGCTTTTTTCACTGAGCGCGGAGGATGGAACTTCTCGCCTCTTTTTTCCCGGATTGCTCATTTTTCATCGGGAGAAGAATTTAACGAGAGTTCCCGCGACTGAAGATATTTGTCTAGTTTAGATTGAGAGTCCAGCAAAGAAACGTCGAAGTCAGGGATCATGGCAAGGTCTTGTTGCCATTCTGTCCGGTCTTCTTCCTTGTCAATTGGCCTGGCGGCCAATTGGTTGCGAACAGTTGCTTTTTTCGCTTTCCATCTCATATCTGCACTTGAATGTACCAGTTGTCTGACATCTCGTCAACGGAAAATTTCCGAAAAGTGAAAATATGAAAACATTCGCATTTTTCCCCTTGACGATGCTTGCGCGGGCAAGCATATTAGGCACGTGAAAATTAAAACAAAAGTACTGCCAGTGTTTGAGCACCGGCAGGACGCATCCAAAGGCCGGAGCCTTGAGACGGAATCGGGTAGATTCACCGTCACTGTACGACTCTGGCCGGAAAGGTCAAGTGACGTGTCATCGGTGTCAAACAGAGGCGTTTAAATTCGGCGTTCAAAACGGCTTCCAGCGGTATCGCTGCAAAACCTGCAAAAAGACGTTCTCGGTCATTCCTGAAAGACCACTGGACAATCTTCGCGTGGAGCCGGAAAGGGCGTATCAGATCATCCGCATGTTGTGTGAAGGCGTCGGCGTTCGGGCCTGTGAACGGCTGGCCGGGGTCAATCGCCGCACGGTTTTAAACGTGTTGGACGTTGCGGGCCACAAGGCAATTGACCTTCTGGAAAGCCGGGTCAAAAACATTGAGGCCAAATTCGTGTCCATTGATGAAATGTACGGGTTTGTGGGCTGCCTTCAGGACACAACCACGCCAGATGACCGCTTGCGCGGCGATCAATACACGTTCCTGGGCATTGAGCAAACTACCAAGCTCATTCTGCATTGGCACGTCGGCAAACGGGACAAGGAAAACGCCATTGCCTTTTTGCAGGGATTAAAAACGAAAACCGTTGGCCGGTTTCAACTCACCAGCGACGCCTTTCCGGGTTACACCGGAAGGCTGGGTAGTGTCTGGAAAGTGTTCCGAGAAGCCATTGATTACGGGTTTGAAAGCAAGATGTTTGGCTGTGCCCAAAGCACAATTATGACGAAAATCCCTCGCCGGGAAAACCCGGTTGTTTGTTTGGGCGTGAAACGTGTTGCCCTCATCGGCAAGCCCAAACGCTCCATGATGACCACAAACCTTTCTGAGCGTTGCAATTTGAGCTTGCGTCTATTCAACCGCAGACACACCCGCAGGACGCTGGGCTTCTCCAAGACGCTCCGCAATCACAAGCTCGCCGTTGCCTTGCAAGTGGCGCATTTCAACTTCTGCCGCCCGCATTCGGCGGTGATGGTGCGCTTCAAAGTTGTTTTCTTGGGTGTCCTGACTTCAATCCCGCTTTGAATCTGGCTTTTTCCCTGATGCAAAAAAGAGGGCAACGGTGATGCTGGCGATGATTAAAAACCGTACGAAAGCACCAGTGGGGGCATCCCAAAGGCCTCCCAGTTCTCCCGTTGACACCAACAGCACGCCCAAAACGATTGCCGCAATAACTAAAACGATTCTTTGTGCGGTGTTCATGCCCTTTGACCATAAATCCCGACTGCCGATGCGGTCAACTTTGAACCAGCATCACCAATATTAAGACAAAAGAACACGACTTGGAGCTGCAAAAACTCAAAGCCCGCGCTTTTGAAAGGGCAGAGTGATTTCCGGGGATGTCGCAGCCGCCCGACAAAAAACGCGCCAAGTTTTGAAACTCGGCGCGGTGAAAACGAACGGAAATAATATCAGGCTTTGCGACGGCGCAGATGCATGCAAAGAGCGCCCGCTCCCATGCCCAACAAGGCCAGGGAACCGGGTTCGGGAACAACCGTGGTCGGAGGCAGAGTTACCGATAGCTCGCCAGAATCTGCAATGCCTCCAACACTAACCGGATTCTGAGTAAAGGAGTAGTACACACTGGCTGGATCATTCACAATAGCATCCCCATCAAATGAGCCGCTGTTGTAATTGCCCATAATCTTTATTGCTATGAAACCGTCTATCGAAGGTTCCACGCCGATGGAGGTCGAGGTGAAGTTTCCAAAAACGGGGGAGCCGAATGAAAAGCTGTTGCCTACGCCCGGTTCAAAGGTCACGGGACCATAGGTTTGAGATTGCATACCAGCAAAAACACCTGTTGTGTCTGAAAAGGACGCTAAATCGCCAATGGTATATGATGTGGCGCCGTTAATGTCCGTGCCGAGGGTAACCGAAGGAGCGGCAATATCCACCACGCCCATGGTCCCGATTTGAGCCTGAGCGCCAGTTGTCACAGCGATTGCCATGGCTGCCAAAGCGATTGTTCTTAGTTTCATATTGATGATTTTGATTATGTGATGTTTGCCGTCCAAATATAATTTTGCTTCTACAAGAGTCACAATGGCTCGAAAGCGTCGCGGGCGCTATGGGGTGTTCAACCCATTTACATATGGGGTGTTTACCCCACATACAATTAGATTGGTTGGCATGAGCAATGTTCCAAAAAGAGATTGCGTTGTTGAAGGAGACAGAACTTACGAGTGCAGACAAACAGAAGGCCAGAGAAGACCCGGGGTTGTGTTACATGAATTCGTATTACTACATCGGCCATCTTCCAAAATTCATCCGTCCAGGGGCAAAACGAATCATCAGTTCATCGACAACCGGCAAATTGCTGACCACGGCTTTTTTGAATCGGACGCATCTCAGTATTTTGCAAGCGATGGGGGGAAGATGCCGCCCCCAACGGGGCTTTCTACTTTTGTCGATTGTCTTCTACAGAGATTTGGCCCCTGACGGGGCTCGGGAGACATTGGCGGGCAATCCAGCATTGGCTTTTCAGCGCCGAAGGCGCGACATATTTGTAGTAAAGAGCCATGAAAACGCCAGCCCCGTTCAGGGGCGGCATATTCTGTGCAAAAAACTGAGATGCGCCCTTTTGAATCTGGACGGAAAAATTGCCGTTGTGGCTCTCAATCTTTCTGATCAAGATCTCCAGGCGGCGGAGGAAGCTCAGCCGTCGAGCGTGAAGGTGGAGCGGGATTGGCGCAGGTGCTCGGCGTCGATGATCGCTTCCAGGCGGCGCACGTCCTCGGCGACGGTGGCGCTGACGATGAGGTAGTGGAAATGGCGCCATTGGGCGATTTCCTGCCGGGCCACGCCGAACCGCCGCGCCAGTTCCTCCGGGGAATCCGCGCCGCGCCGTTGCAGGCGCGTTTCCAGCACCGCCAGGCTGGGCGGGGTCAGAAACACCGTGACGAGGGCGCGGGCCAGAACGGGGTCTTCGGCGGCGCGGGCGCAGACGGTGGCCGCGCCCTGGACATCGACGTTGAGCAGGACATCGACGCCCTGCTGGAGCTTGTCGAGCACTTCGGCCTTGGGAATGCCGTAGGAATGATTATAGACGGTGGCGTTTTCCAGGAAGCCGCCGACGGCCAGGCGTTGGGCAAAAGCGGCGTCGTCCAGGAAATAATAATCGCGTCCGTCGATTTCGCCGGGGCGGGGCGGGCGGGTGGTGCAGGTGATGGCGCGGGTCATGCCCGGATGCCGGGCCAGGATGTGCTGGCACAAGGTGGTCTTGCCGCCGCCGGACGGGGCGGAAACCAGGATCAACAACGGCGAGGAGAGGCGGCCCTTGCCCTCTGGCGCGGGATTCTTCATTCGACGTTCTGGACTTGCTCGCGGAATTTTTCCACCTCGGCTTTCAGGACAACGACTTCGCGGGAGACGAAACTGTCGTTGGCCTTGGCGCCGAGGGTGTTGATCTCGCGGTTGATTTCCTGCGCCAGAAAATCGAGGGTGCGCCCGACCGGCTCCCGCGATTTGAGGCAGTCGTCGAATTGCCGGAAGTGGCTTTGGAGACGGGTCAGTTCCTCGGAAATATCGGAGTGGTCGGCGAAGTAAAAAACCTCCTTGAGCAGGCGCTCGTCCTCCAAGGGGGGCGGCTCCAACCCGGCCGCTTTGATGCGGGCCAGCAATTGCGAGCGGTAATGTTCCGCCACCTGGGGGGCGCGTCGCCGCACGCGGGCCACGCCGGCCTTGATGCGGGCCATGCGGGCTTTGAGATCGCGCCCCAGCCACGCCCCTTCGCGCGCGCGCATTTTGAGCATCATGTCCAGCGCCTTGCCCAGGGCCTTGGTGGTGGCGGGCCAAAGCTCCTCGGCTTCCCGAATCGCCTCGTCCGGCTGCAAGACGCCGGGGGCGCGGGCCAGCATGTCGAGCGTGATGTCGTCGGGCAGGCGCAGCGATTTGGCCAGGCCGCGCAGTTCCCTGGCGTAGGCCCGGGCCAGGGTGGGATTGAGGCGCAACCGGCCGGCGGCGCCGTTGGCCGTGTGGAGGGAAAGGCGGACCGTGACGCGGCCGCGCGAGACGCGGCGGTTGATTTCGTCGCGAATCTGGGCTTCCAAGACCTCAAGGTCGCGCGGCAGATTGAGGGCGATTTCGGCCTGCTTGCGATTGACCGAGCTGACTTCAACCGTGATTTTGAAGCCGCGTTGGGCGGATTCGCCGCGTCCGTAGCCGGTCATGGATTTCATGGGCGGAGTTCCTTTCGCCGCTGGTCATTTGGACGTTTCATTGTTCCATTGTGTCCCATTCGCCGAAAACAGCAATGAACGAATCATCTCCCATTCCTAAGCTTAATCTTAATCGTAATCGTAATCCTAATCGCATCAAAAGATTAGGATTAAGATTAGGAATAGGATTAGGAATAGGATTAGGAGAAGGGAATGGGATGGGCGCTCCCATCAGGCGCGGCGGATGGTGGTGGGGAGGTAGATGTTGAAGGAGGTGCCGCGGCCCTGCTCGGAATGGACGTGCATGCAGCCGCGCGCCTCCTTGAGCAGGCGATGAACAATGGCCAGGCCCAGGCCCGTGCCCTTGCCCGGCGGTTTGGTGGTGAAATAGGGCTGAAATATCCTGGGCAGAACGTCGGGCGGAATGCCGGAGCCATCATCGCGCACCGTCAGGAGCAGCAGGGGCGGCGTGTTGGTGAAGCCCTGCCCGTAGAGGATGCGGTCGGTGGGGCCGTCGTGCAGATTGGAGAAATCGACGCCCGCTTCCAGGACCTGGCCGGAGATCTCGACCAGGTGCGGGTCGGGGGCGCATTGCATGGCGTTGATGGCGAGGTTGAGGAGGATTTGGATGAGGTCGGTGCCGTTGATCTGCAGCTCGACGTCCCTGGCCAGGGCCTGGACGTTGAGGGAGCTGGCGCCCTTGCTGGGGTGGACCTGGAGGAGTTCGCGCAAGTCCTCCAAAATTTGATTGACATGGATGCGGGCCGGGGCGGTGGGCTGCTGGCGCATGAAGCTGAGATAGCGGTGGGAAATCTCGATGCAGTTGCTGACCTGGCGGGTGATGCGGCGCAGGCGGTCCTTGACCATCTCCAGGTCCTCGCCCTCCAGGCGCTTGGAATCGCCCATGCGCTGGTTCATGATCTGGATGAAGCCGGAAATGATGGTGAGCGGCCCGTTGATGTCGTGGATGATGCTGGCGTAAATCTCGCCGCGGGTGCGGGTGATTTCCTCCTGCAGTTTCTGGTCGTGCAGCTCCAGTTGCAGGGCGGCCAGCT
>Ga0326727_10003668_pt1 | contig 48393 bp, 36 predicted proteins | sample MB2enrmetagenome_FD_207643 | JGI IMG/M metagenome (GOLD analysis project Ga0326727, IMG submission 207643) | Lab enriched peat soil microbial communities from McLean, Ithaca, NY, United States - MB29MY | ecosystem: Environmental > Terrestrial > Soil > Wetlands > Peat | place: USA: New York... | reverse complement strand
CTCCTTCTGACCCTGCTGATCTCGCGCGGCGTACCGATGCTCTTGGGCGGCGACGAATTCCGCCGCACGCAGGGCGGCAATAACAACGCTTACTGCCAGGACAATGAAACCAGTTGGATTGACTGGAGTTGTCTGGAACGGCACCAGGAGATCCACCGGTTTGCTCGCGGCATGGTCGCTTTTCGTCGAGCGCATCCGGTGCTAAGCAAGGAGCACTTTTACACGGAAGTCGAGATCCACTGGCTTGGCTCGCATGGGGGGTTACCCAACTGGACCGACCCGAAGGAAAAACAGTTTGCCTGTCTGATCCCTGAAGACCAGCAGCGCGCACTTTGCCTGATGGTCAATGCTGGCACCGATGCCGTCGATTTCGGTTTGCCCCCTGCACCGGCGGGGGCGCGTTGGCATGTGGCCGTTGACACCTCTCGCCAAGCGCCGCAAGATCTATCTGCCGCGGGCGAGGAACCGCTCTGGGAAGATCCACGAACTTACCACCTGGGCCCCCGATCCAGTGCCATACTACTGGGTCGAAGAACGGAGGCCAAATGAAAAGAGCGCTCCCGATCGCCGCGTTGTTTCTGGATATCGGCGGTGTCCTGCTGAACAACGGGTGGGATCATATTGCCCGCAGAAAGGTGGCGAAGCACTTCAAGCTGGAATGGGCCGAGATGGAGGAACGGCATCGCCTAACCTTCGAAACCCACGAGGAGGGGAAGCTCACTTTCGAAGAGTATCTTGGCCGGGTAGTCTTCTACAATAGACGACCGTTCACCCGGGCTCAGTTTCGACGTTTCATGTGCGCCCAATCGAAGCCTTACCCCGAGATGGTTGAGTTAATCACCCAGCTCAAGAGCCGGTACGGGCTGAAGATCATCGTTGTCAGCAACGAAGCGCGCGTAGTGAATGATTATCGGATTCGCAAGTTCAAGCTGGACGCGTTCGTGGACGCCTTTATCTCTTCCTGCTTCGTCCACATCCGCAAGCCCGACGCGGACATCTTTCGGCTTGCGCTGGACGTCGCGCAGGCGCCGGCCCGGCAGATAATCTATATCGAAAACACCCCGATGTTCGTCCAGGTCGCGGAAGGTTTGGGCATTCGAAGTATCCTTCATACGGATTACAAGTCCACCTGCGCGAAATTGGCTTCGTTCGGATTGCCGAACGAAGGAGCCCTGCATGAAACCCGCTAACCCATCTATCCTGACGATCAATGGCGGCTCATCGAGCATCAAGTTCGCGGAGTACCAGCTTGGCGAACCGCTGAAGCGAAGCCTTCATGGCACGGTTGATCGCATCGGCATGAGCGGGACGAATCTGACGTTCCAACTCCCGGGCACAAATTGTCACGACAGCCGCAACCTCGACGCCTCCGATCACAAATCGGCAGCGACCTTTCTGAGCAATTGGCTCGGAGAGCAGGATGGCTTTGCATCGGTCCAGGCCGTGGGACACCGCGTGGTCCATGGCATGCAACACACCGCGCCAGAGCTGGTCACGCAGGAGTTATTGGGGGAACTGCATAGCATCAGCCCATACGACCCGGACCATCTGCCCAGCGAGATTGAACTGATCGAAGTATTCCGCCAGCGTCATCCGAAACTGCCCCAGGTGGCCTGTTTTGACACGGCGTTTCACCGTACCATGCCGCGTGTTGCCAAGCTGCTTCCTATCCCGCGTTGCTACGACGCGAAGGGAGTGCAACGCTACGGCTTTCACGGTTTGTCTTATGCCTATCTGATGGAAGAACTCGCGCGCTTGGGTGACCCGGCGGCTGCGACAGGCCGCGTCATCCTCGCGCATCTGGGCAACGGCGCCAGCATAGCCGCCGTGCGCGACGGCAAGAGCATTGACACCAGCATGGGCTTCACTCCGACGGCGGGCCTGGTGATGAGCACCCGCGCTGGCGACTTGGATCCTGGTCTGGCGCCGTATCTGGCGCGAACCGAGCTCATGAACGCCAAGCAGTTTTACGAAATGGTCAATCACAAGTCTGGCCTGCTCGGAGTTTCGGAGATCAGTTCCGACATGCGAGACTTGCTGGCGCAGGAAGTCCATGATATCCGTGCCGCGGAAGCTGTGGCACTGTTCTGTTATCAGGCGAAAAAGTGGATCGGCGCTTTCGCCGCTGCGCTTGGCGGCTTGGACACGCTCGTCTTCGCTGGAGGCATCGGCGAAAACGCGCCACTCGTCCGCGCGCGCATCTGCGACGGACTGGGCTTCCTCGGCATCGCGCTGAGTGAGTCGCGCAATGCGGAAACTGCGGGAGTGATTTCTACGGACCCCAGCCGGGCTACGGTTCGCGTCATTCGAACGGACGAAGATCTGATGATTGCGCGATCGGTGTGCAGCATTCTCGAAACCGACGCGGGAAACGGAAAGGATCGAACATGAAAACCAACATAGTTACATCGGAACTGCCTCACAAGAAACCCGACGCGATCGCCGCCAAGGACTTAGCCACAAAAACCAACACACTCACGCCGGACCTGCTCCACAAGATGGATGCCTACTGGCGTGCCGCCAACTATCTGTCGGTCGGCCAGATCTATCTTTACGACAATCCGCTGCTGATGGAGCCGCTGAAACTGGCGCATGTGAAGCCCCTGGTGGTCGGGCATTGGGGCACCACGCCCGGCCAGAACTTCATCTATGTGCACTTGAACCGCGTGATCAAGAAGTATGACCTGGACATGTTCTATATCGCCGGTCCAGGTCACGGCGGCCCGGCGATTGTCGGCAACGTTTACCTCGAAGGTACCTGGAGTGAGATCTATCCGAATGTCACCCAGGACGAGGCCGGGATCAAGAAACTGTTCATGCAGTTCTCCTTCCCCGGCGGAATTTCCAGCCATGTGGCGCCGACAACGCCTGGGTCCATTCACGAAGGCGGCGAACTGGGCTATTCGGTCAGCCATGCTTTCGGAGCAGCGTTCGACAATCCCGGTCTGATTGTCGCCTGCGTTGTGGGCGACGGTGAAGCGGAGACCGGGCCCCTGGCCACCGCGTGGCAGTCCAATAAGTTCCTCGACCCCATCACGGACGGAGCCGTGCTGCCAATCCTGCACCTCAATGGCTACAAGATCAGCAACCCGACCGTGCTGGCCCGCATCGAGCATGAGGAACTGGAGCAGTTCTTCCGCGGTTGCGGCTGGGAGCCTTGTTTTGTGGAAGGCGACGACCCGGAGACGATGCATCAACTCATGGCTGCCACCTTGGACCATGCCATCGAGCGAATCAGGGAGATCCAAAGCAACGCACGGAAAAACAACGATACCACCCGGCCGCGCTGGCCCATGATCGTCCTGAGGTCGCCCAAGGGCTGGACAGGACCGAAAGTAATCGACGGCCTGCAAATCGAGGGCACCTTCCGAGCTCACCAAGTGCCGATTCTGGTGGACTCCCAGCACCCTGACCATGTCAAAGACCTTGAAAGCTGGATGAAAAGCTACAAGGCCGAGGAACTGTTCGATAAGAACGGACGTCTCATGCCGGAATTGGCCGAACTGGCGCCCACGGGCAACCGGCGAATGGGCGCCAATCCGCATGCCAACGGCGGCGTTCTGCTGCGCGACCTGCGCATGCCGGACTTCCACGCCCATGCAGTAAGTGTGCCATCACCCGGCGCCGTGGATGCCCAGGACACGCTCGTGCTGGGCGATTTCCTGCGTGACGTGACTAAGCTGAATCAGGATCACAGTAATTTCCGTGTCTTCGGTCCGGATGAGACCGTTTCGAATCTGCTGGGCGCTGTATTCGAAGTCACCAACCGCCAGTGGGAAGCACGGCAACTGAAGAATGACGAATTCCTTGCGCCCGCCGGACGCGTGTTGGACTCTATGCTGAGCGAGCACCAGTGCGAGGGTTGGTTGGAAGGATATCTGCTGACCGGGCGGCACGGGCTGTTCAACAGCTATGAGGCCTTCATTCGCATCGTCGACTCCATGTTCAGCCAGCATGCCAAGTGGCTCAAGGTAACGCTGGAGCTGCCCTGGCGCCGCAAGATCGCGTCGTTGAACTATCTGCTCGCCTCCCACGTCTGGCAGCAGGATCACAACGGCTTCACCCACCAGGATCCCGGCTTCCTCGACCACGTGATCAATAAGAAGGCAGATATCGTGCGCGTTTACCTGCCGCCAGACGCTAATTGTCTGCTGTCGGTCTTCGATCACTGTCTGCGCAGCCGGCATTACGTCAACGTAGTGGTCGCCGGCAAGCACGCCCTTCCGCAATGGCTGACCATGGACCAGGCGGTAGTGCATTGCACGGAAGGAATCGGTATCTGGCGATGGGCCAGCAATGACCAGGACGGCGAACCGGACGTGGTGATGGCCTGTTGTGGAGACACACCCACACTGGAGATTCTGGCCGCCGTTTCCATTCTTCGCGAGCATCTCCCCAATCTGAAAATCCGGGTAGTGAATGTCGTAGATTTGATGAAGCTGCAGTCTAGCACCGAGCACCCGCACGGACTGAGCGACACGGACTACGATTCGCTCTTCACCAAAGACAAGCACATCATCTTTGGGTTCCACGGATACCCGTGGCTGGTCCACCGTTTGACCTACCGCCGAACCAACCGCAACCTTCACGTGCGCGGCTACAAGGAAGAGGGGACCATCACCACGGCCTTCGATATGAGGGTGCAGAACGATCTGGACCGGTTCCACCTGGTCGAGGACGTGATCGATCGGCTACCGCATTTGGGGTCCAAGGGGGCTTACCTGAAGCAAACCATGCAAGACAAGCTCATCGAGCACAAGGTTTACATCGACAAGCACGGCGAAGACTTGCCGGAGATTCGCAACTGGAAATGGAAGCCCGGTCAAGTGTCGGGTGAGAGGGTCCCTAATGCCCATTCAACTCAGTAGAGAAAGCGGAGGGAAGGTTCTCATCGTTCACGTCAGCGGGAAGCTGACAAAGGCGGATTACGAGCACTTTGTGCCCGAGTTCGAGCGGCTCGTCCGGGAGCACGGAAAACTGCAAGTGCTGTTCGACATGACCGCTTTCCACGGCTGGGACGCCGGGGCGCTCTGGGAGGACATCAAGTTCGACTACAAACACTTCGCGGATATCGAACGGGTCGCGATGGTTGGCGATCAAATGTGGCAGCAGGGCATGGCGGCATTTTGCGAGCCTTTCACGAAAGCGGCAATCCGATACTTCGACCACTCCCACGCCGATGAGGCGCGAAAGTGGTTAGTCCAGGGTGGAGATCAGTAACTGGAAAGGGAGCATACGAAATGAATGCACAAAAGCTTATAGACACCGCGAGGGCGATGGTCGCAGACGATAAGGGCCTGCTGGCGATGGACGAAAGTAATCCAACCTGTAACAAACGATTCGCCAAGGTGGGGATTCCCCAGACCGAGCAGGCGCGGCGCGCCTACCGGGAGTTGATTGTGACCACGCCCGGTCTCGGGGAGTCCATTAGTGGCGCGATCCTCTACGACGAGACGATCCGCCAGCAAAAGAATGATGGCACTCCCTTTGCTAAGGCCATCACCGATGCGGGAATCATTCCCGGTATCAAGGTTGATACCGGTGCAAAGGACCTGGCGGGTCATCCCGGAGAGAAGATCACCGAGGGTCTGGACGGCTTGCGCGACCGCCTGGCTGAATACTCCCAAATGGGAGCCCGTTTTGCCAAGTGGCGCGCGGTGATCGCCATCGGGGACGGCATTCCCACCAGGGGCTGCATCGAGGCCAACGCGCACGCCTTGGCGCGCTATGCCGCGTTGTGCCAGGAAGCCGGACTGGTCCCCGTTGTCGAGCCGGAAACCCTTATGGAGGGCGCGCACACCATAGAGCGGTGCCGCGAAGTGACGGAGGAAGTCCTGCGAACGGTTTTCAGCCAGCTTTACAAACAAGGAGTGATGCTGGAGGGCGTGATCCTGAAGCCCAATATGGTGCTTCCGGGATCGACCTGCCCCCAACAGGGCTCGGTGGACGATGTCGCCGACGCCACGGTGCGCTGTCTCCTGCGATCCGTCCCCGCTGCCGTTCCCGGGATTGCGTTCTTATCGGGCGGCCAATCCGCGGAACTGGCTTCGGCCCGTCTGAACGCTATGAATGTCAGATTCAAATCGCGGATGCCTTGGGCGCTGGCGTTTTCGTTTGCCCGCGCCATTCAGCAACCGGCTTTAGAGATTTGGCGAGGCCAAGAGGCGAAGGTATCGGCGGCCCAGCAAGCTCTGAATCACCGGGCCAGGTGCAACCGGGCGGCGCGTCGGGGCGAATACCGTGCCGCCATGGAAAAGAGTTTGGCAACTGTCCCGCAACTCACAAAATCCGTGGCCTAGCAAAGATGGAAGGAGTACCCGTTATGAAACCAACTGAAGCTCAGAACGGCTCGGCGCCAGCGCCGGGAGCGAAGTCCGATGCGCAGAAGAACCTCAAATCGATTTCCATGGAGGAACTGCAAAAAAAGCTGGGCTCATCGCCGGATGGCCTGAGTCAGGCCGAGGCGCAGAAGCGGTTAGCGCAATATGGCCCGAACGAGATTGCAGAGAAGAAAGACAATCCGTTCCTTAAGTTCCTCAGCTATTTTTGGGGGCCCATCCCGTGGATGATTGAAGGGGCGGTGATTCTGTCTGGCGTAGTTCGGCACTGGCCCGATTTCTTTATCATTTTGCTCCTGTTGGTGTCCAACGCCGTCGTCGGATTCTGGGAAGAACACCAGGCGGGCGATGCGATCGCCGCACTCCGGAAGCAGTTGGCAATCAAAGCCAAAGTCAAGCGCGACGGGAAGTGGACCGATCCTTCGGCAAAAGAAGTGGTGCCGGGCGACGTCATCCGCCTCAGACTGGGTGACATCGTTCCCGCCGACGCCCGCCTGCTGCTCGGCGACCCGGTGCAGGTGGACCAGTCCGCGCTGACCGGCGAATCTTTACCTGCCGAAAAAAAGCCGGGCGACGCGGTATTCTCGGGCTCCATCATTCGCCAGGGCGAAATCGAAGCGATGGTGTACGCCACCGGTACCGACACCTACTTCGGCAAGACTGCGCAAATGGTGCAGGGCCCGGAATCCGCCAGCCATTTCCAGAAAGCCGTGCTGAAGATCGGCGATTACCTGATTATACTCGCGGTGTCGCTGGTGGTATTGATTGTCGGCGTCGCACTCTTTCGTCACGATCCGATCATGGGTACGCTGGAGTTCGCGCTGGTACTTCTGGTGGCCGCGATTCCCGTGGCGATGCCCACCGTATTGTCAGTGACCATGGCGGTGGGTGCACGCCTTCTGGCGAAGAAACAAGCCATTATCACCAGGCTCTCGGCTATCGAAGAACTGGCCGGCGTAGACATCCTTTGCTCCGATAAGACCGGCACGCTGACTCTAAACAAGCTGACCCTGGGCGATCCCTTCATGCTGAAAGGAATTACGGCAGACGAGGTCGTACTCTGCGCTGCGCTGGCATCGCGCGCCGAAGATAAGGACACGATCGACCTTGCAGTGATCGGCGGAGTCAAAGATCCAAAGACTCTGAAGTCCTGCCAGGTGCTCCATTTTCAACCGTTCGATCCGGTCCACAAGCACACCGAAGCTACGGTGAAAGGCGCGGACGGAAAGCAGTTCTACGTGGCCAAAGGCGCCCCACAGGTAATTCTCAAGATGTCCACCAATGCCGGCGAGGTGAAGGATGCCGTCGAGAAGGCCGTCAACGAATTCGCCGCAAAGGGCTACCGCTCATTAGGGGTAACCCGCGCCGATGAGGAAAACAAATGGCGGATGGTGGGGGTGCTGCCTTTATTCGACGAGCCTCGCCCCGATGCCAAAGCCACGATAGCGAGCGCCCGTCAAATGGGTGTGAGCGTGAAGATGGTTACCGGCGATCAAATGGCAATCGCTAAGGAAACTGCCAAGCAGTTGGGGATGGGCACGAACATCCTCGATGCCAGCGCATTTGGCGATATCAAGCATCACGAGACGGCGCAGGCGGCGGAATCAATCGAAAAGGCCGACGGTTTCGCCCAGGTGTTCCCGGAACACAAATTCCACATCGTGGATGTCCTACAGCAGCGCGGCCACATCGTCGGCATGACCGGGGATGGAGTGAACGACTCCCCGGCGCTCAAGAAAGCGGATTGCGGCATCGCCGTTTCCGGCGCGACGGATACGGCGCGCGCGGCCGCGTCGATCGTGCTGCTAGCTTCCGGCCTGTCCGTCATCATCGATGCGATCAAGGAGAGCCGCCGCATCTTCCAGCGGATGAACAGCTACGCGATCTACCGTATCGCTGAGACATTACGCGTGCTGTTCTTCATGACGCTGGCGATCCTGGTGTTTAACTTCTACCCGGTGACCGCCGTGATGATCGTGATGCTGGCCTTGCTCAACGACGGAGCCATTCTGTCCATCGCCTATGACAACGTTCATTACAAGGATAAGCCCGAGGCGTGGAACATGCGCCTGGTGCTGGGAGTTTCGACGGTGTTAGGCGTCATCGGGGTCGTGGCCGCGTTTGGTCTGTTTTATCTGGGCGAGCGCGTATTTCACCTTGACCGTGCGCACATCCAGACTCTGATGTATTTGAAGCTGTCCGTGGCCGGACATCTGACGATTTTCCTCACGCGAACGCGTGGCCCATTCTGGTCTATACGGCCCGCGCGTATTCTATGGGTAGCCGTACTCGGCACGCAAATGGTGGCGACGCTGATTGCGGTTTATGGGCTGTTTATGACTCCACTAGGCTGGGGATGGGCGGCATTTGTATGGGGCTATGCGATCGCTTGGGCTCTTTTGAATGACCGCGTGAAACTGCTTGCCTATCGAATATTCGACCCTACGAAACCCGGGCTGCTGAGTAAGAAGCCGAAGGCTCCGAATGCGCAAGATCTCAAACCGCGGATCGCCAAGCGAGCTTATGAAATCTATGAGGAGCGAGGCCGCCACGATGGCCAGGCGGATCAGGACTGGCTCGAGGCGGAGCACGAGACACAGAAAGACGAGGCGGAACATGCGAAGCCCGCGCCAATGTCTTCCTAAGTCCGCGCTAAAAGATGGAATCGAGAAAGCAAATATGAACGAACTCAAGCACAGTTCCCACCAGCACGGAACGCCGGCTCGCGAGAGTATTCAGCATAACCCGGACCCTTATTGGAGACGGGCGCATCGTGATTGGAAAGTATGGGTCGGCCTGTTTTTTATGATGGCGGCCATTACGATGTACGTCCTGAGCGACGATCTGTCGTTCTTCCCCTGGTTCCCTCACCATCAGCGAGTGACTGAAACCAGGGGACAGTAGGGGAGCCCAATGAGTCAAGAACTTCTCTATCCCCTGCGATTCGAGCCGATCTATCAGTATCGGCTCTGGGGCGGCCGGCGTTTGGCCGGCCTGCTGAACGCGCCGCTGCCTGGCGACGGCCCTGTCGGCGAGGCGTGGGTGCTTAGCGATCGCGAAGACCATCCGAGCCGTGTTGCCGAGGGACCCCTCAAAGGGCGAACCATCTCTCAACTGCTGGAACAGTTTCCACAACAGGTGATGGGAGATCTGGCGGGGCGGTTCCCCCGATTCCCGTTGCTGTTGAAGTTCCTCGACGCACGTGAAATGCTCTCGGTACAGGTTCATCCAGCGGATACCAATACGGACTTGCTGCCGGTGGGTGAGTCTGGTAAGACCGAAGCCTGGGTCGTACTGGAGGCAGGGCCAAAGAGCCGCATCTATGCGGGTCTGCGGCCTGGCGTCACGGAAGCGGGTCTGCGGCAGGCGATCGCGAACGGAGGGGTGGCGGACCAACTCGCATACATTACGCCGCAGCCCGGCGATGCCGTCTTCATACCGGCTGGGACGGTTCACTCTCTCGGCGGCGACATCATGGTGTTCGAGGTCCAGGAGAACAGCGACATCACCTTTCGCTTGTATGACTGGAACCATGTCGACGCCAAGTCAGGCAAACCGCGCGCGCTCCAGGTGGATCAGGCGCTCGCCTGTGTCGACTTTGGGAGGTGTGCCGGCGGTCTGCTGGCGCCCGTGGTGGAGACCACAACGCCCGTGGAACGCGAGCGGCTTTTTCACTGCGAGCACTTTTGGCTGTCGCGACTGCACGGAGACTTACCGTTCACCGTCGGTGCCGCGGGTGTGCCGAGAGTCCTGGTATGCATCGAAGGCGCCGGCCAGGTCGAACACGGCGGCGCCACTTATGCTGTCGGAAAAGGCGACGTGTTTCTGCTGCCGGCGGTGATCGGACCGTGCACTTTTCAGCCGTGCAGCACGGTAACCGTTTTGGAAATCGAGATACCGCAATGAAAAAGCTGATCGTGTTCGACCTGGACGGCACATTGGCCGAAAGCAAGGCATCTCTCGATGCAGAAATGTCGCGACTGCTCGGCGACCTTCTCGGCATTGTAAAGGCGGCCGTAATATCCGGAGGCGATTGGCCGCAGTTTGAAAAACAGGTGCTCTCGCATCTTCCCCATGACGCAAGCTTGGCGAATCTATCTATCCTGCCCACTTGTGGAACCAAATTCTTCCGGTACGCAGGGGACTGGAAAAAGATCTATTCCGAAGACTTCACAACAAGTGAAAAAGAGAAGATCGTCGGTTCTCTCAAGAAGGCGGTCGAACAAGCCGGCTTCCAAGCCAAAAAGGTCTGGGGAGAAGTGATTGAAGACCGGGGAAGCCAGATCACATTCTCGGCGCTCGGCCAGCAAGCGCCGTTAGAAGAGAAGAAGAAATGGGATTCCGATTTTGCGAAGCGGAAGAAGATCAAAGCCATTCTCGACACGTTGATCCCCGAGTTTTCCGTCCGCATGGGCGGCGCGACGTCCATAGATGTCACCAAACCGGGTATAGACAAAGCCTACGGAGTCAGAAAACTAAGAGACGTTCTTGGCATTTCATTGAAAGAAATGATTTTCATTGGCGATGCCCTGTTCGCGGGCGGAAACGACTATCCGGCCGAACAGGCAGGTGTTGTTTCTATTCCGGTGCAAGGTCCCCACGAGACCAAGAGGGTTGTCGAAACAATCATCGCTTGTTTGTCGGATCACGGTCAGGAAGTGTTGAAGCTATGAGGAAACCCTGATGGTTGGATTTAAGTTGCAGCGCCTGGGAATGATAATGGAGCCGGAACCGGGCAATCCCCAGGAGGTTGAAGGCGTGTTGAATCCTGCCGCCGCCCGCGGGCCCGATGGGAAGCTCTACCTCTTCCCGCGGCTGGTGGCAAAGGGGAACTACTCACGTATCGGCATTGCACGGGTGCGATTCAACGAAGCCGGCGATCCGGCAGGAGTCGAGCGACTCGGCATCGCACTGGAGCCGGAAGCCGACTATGAGTTGCAGCCCGGCGGTAAGGGCGGGTGCGAGGATCCGCGGATCACGTTCGTGGAGCCGCTCCGGCGCTACTTGATGACTTACGCAGCATTTTCAGCCCGTGGCCCACGGATCGCTTTTGCGGTATCGGAAGACCTGTTCCACTGGAAGCGCCTGGGTCTCGCGAACTTTGGCCCCTATCAGGGCATCGAATTCGCCGACGTGGATGACAAAGACGCCAGCCTCTTCCCCGTCGCCATTCTCAATCCATCCGGTCATCCGGAACTGGCCATCCTCCACCGGCCGCTTTTCCCCGGCACTCGGCCGGAGGAGACCGCTCGCCATCCCGCGTCCCGTGAGGTGGATCTGGAGCGGGAAAGCATCTGGATTTCCTACTGCCCGACGCCTCTGGACGGCCGTGAACTGTCATGTTTCGGCAAGTTTACTTCCCATCACCGGTTGGCCACTCCCGTCTCGCCCTGGGAGCGGCTCAAAATCGGCGCCGGCACTCCGCCTATCCTAACCCGGCACGGCTGGCTGATCGTTTACCACGGTGTGAGCGAAATAGTGAAGCCCAACGCTGCTCACCAACTATGTTACTCGGCTGGCGTGATGGTGCTTTCGAAGGAGCATCCGCGCGTGATCCGCTATCGTTCAGCGGAGCCTGTGCTGAATCCATCGCTGCCGCAGGAACGCGATGGCACCGTCGCCAACGTCGTATTCCCCACCGGCATCGACCGGCGCGACGATCTTGGATCGCCGGACCGCTTCGATGTCTATTACGGAATGGCCGACAGCCGGATCGGCGTGGCGCGTCTTGACGTGCCGGATTTCGTGCCGACGGGAGGAGCCGCAGACCCGCCGGAAGCCAAGGTGTAGCGCGCTCAGGAGATAGTCATCTTGAAACCGAATGCAGACAGGCCCGAGGCGAAAGACGATCTGAAAACCCTTCCCATGCTGGAACTGCAGGCGAAGTTAGAGTCATCGCTGGACGGCCTCAGTCAAGCGGAAGCGCAGAAACGGCTGGCCCAATACGGCGCTAACGAGATCGAAGAAAAGAAAACCAATGCGTTTCTGAAATTCCTCAGCTATTTTTGGGGTCCCATCCCGTGGATGATAGAGGTGGCGGTGATTCTGTCCGGTGCGGTCCGGCACTGGCCGGATTTCTTCATCATCCTCCTTTTGCTGGTTTCCAACGCCGTCGTCGGATTCTGGGAAGAAAGCCAGGCCGGCAACGCCATCGCTGCCCTGAAGGCCAAACTGGCGATCAAGGCCCGGGTGAAACGTGATGGAAAGTGGGTCACCCCGCCGGCGCGTGAGGTGGTGCCAGGCGACGTCATCCGCCTGCGATTGGGCGATATTGTGCCGGCGGATGCGCGCTTGCTTGCCGGCGACCCGGTAGAGGTGGATCAGTCCGCGTTGACAGGCGAATCCTTGCCCGCCGAGCGCAAGCCTGGCGAGGCGGTGTTTTCGGGGTCGATCGTCCGCCAGGGCGAAATCGGCGCACTGGTCTATGCCACGGGAGCGAACACGTACTTCGGCAAGACGGCGCAACTGGTGCAGGAGGCGCACACCGTCAGCCATTTTCAACGTGCTGTGCTGAAAATTGGCGATTACCTGATCGTCCTCGCTGTGGCTCTAGTGGCGGTGATCGTTACTGTCGCGCTCTTCCGCGGCGACCCCATCCTCACTACGCTGCAGTTCGCCTTAGTGCTCACCGTGGCGGCGATTCCCGTGGCCATGCCCACGGTTTTGTCGGTGACGATGGCGGTCGGCGCGCGCCTGCTCGCCAAGGCAGAGGCAATTGTGAGTCGTTTGGTGGCCATCGAGGAATTGGCGGGCGTGGACGTGCTGTGCGCGGACAAGACCGGCACCCTGACCCAGAACAAGCTGACGCTGGGCGATCCGTTCGGTGTGAACAATGTCTCCGCCGAGCAAGTCATCCTCAATGCCGCGCTGGCCTCGCGGGCGGACAATAACGACACCATCGATCTGGCCGTTCTGGGCGGTCTGAGAAACGCCCAGGAGTTGAATGGCTATCAGGTGGTCCATTTTCAGCCCTTCGACCCGGTACATAAGCGCACAGAAGCCGCCGTCAAAGCCGCCGACGGAAGGACGTTCAAAGTAACGAAGGGCGCGCCGCAGGTGATTTTGGAATTGTCAACGAATGCCGGGCAGGTGAAGCCCGCAGTCGAGAAGGCGGTCAATGAATTTGCGGCGCGCGGCTTTCGTTCGTTGGGCGTGGCGCGGGCCGAGGGAGAAGGCCAATGGCAGTTTCTGGGTGTCTTGCCCCTGTTCGATCCGCCACGGGAAGATGCCAAGGCAACCATCCAAACCGCGAGCCAGATGGGCGTGGTGGTCAAGATGGTTACCGGCGATCAACTGGCCATCGCCCAGGAAACCGCCAAGAAATTAGGGATGGGCACGGCGATTCTCGACGCCTCCGGTTTGGGCGACGTAAAGCATCACGAATCGGCCCAGTCGGCGGAATCCATCGAAAGAGCCGACGGTTTCGCCCAGGTATTCCCCGAACATAAGTTTCATATCGTGGACGTGCTGCAGCAGCGCGGCCACATTGTCGGCATGACCGGCGACGGGGTGAACGACGCCCCCGCGCTGAAGAAAGCTGACTGCGGCATCGCCGTTTCCGGCGCCACGGACGCCGCGCGCGCGGCGGCATCCATCGTGCTGATGACGCCCGGCCTGTCGGTGATTATCGACGCGATCAAGGAGAGCCGGAAAACGTTCCAGCGGATGAACAGCTATGCGATCTACCGCATCGCTGAGACGCTGCGCGTGCTGTTGTTCATGACGCTGGCGATCCTGGTGTTTAACTTCTATCCACTGACAGCGGTGATGATCGTGATACTGGCGTTGCTCAACGACGGAGCCATCCTGTCCATCGCCTATGACAACGTTCATTACAAGGATAAGCCCGAGGCGTGGAACATGCGTCTGGTGCTGGGGATTTCCACGGTGCTGGGTGTCATCGGGGTCGTCTCCGCTTTCGGATTGTTTTATCTCGGTGAGCGCGTCTTTCATCTCGATCGTGCGCACATCCAGACGCTGATGTATTTGAAACTGTCCGTGGCCGGACATCTGACGATTTTCCTGACGCGTACGCGCGGCCCGTTCTGGTCCATACGCCCCGCGCCGGTCCTATGGGCAGCGGTCCTCGGCACGCAGGCGCTGGCGACGCTGATTGCGGTTTATGGGCTATTTATGACGCCCCTCGGTTGGGGCTGGGCTGCGTTCGTTTGGGGCTACGCTCTGGCTTGGTTCCTGCTGAATGACCGCGTGAAACTGCTCGCCTATCGGATTTTTGATCCTACTAAAGCCCCATCGTTGGCCAGGAAGCCGCTCGATCTGACACCTCGGATCGCCACGCGGGCCTATGAGCTCTATGAGCAGCGAGGCCGCCGCGACGGCCAGGCAGGGCAAGACTGGCTTGAGGCGGAGCGCGAGATTCGGAAACAGCAAGCGTGACCGTGAGCCCCATGAGTGCTAAGCGGCATCTACGCAGTTCGCGATATCGAAGGGATGAAGATGAAGATCAATTCAAAGAATTTCCGGGTGCGTCCCGGAGCGAAGGTCCAACTCAGTGAGTGGCCGACGACTGTGAAGCCCTTTTGCGAATCGAAGAAGGATTATCAAGAACTCCTGGAGAAGCACGTTGCGGAGTTGAGCTCGCTGCAACGCCTTCACTACGCTTCCAACCGCTATGCGTTGCTCCTGATTTTTCAGGGGATGGATGCTGGCGGCAAGGACGGCGCCATTCGGCACGTTATGTCCGGGATCAATCCGCAAGGCTGCCAGGTTTTCAGCTTCAAACAGCCGAGCGCCGATGAGTTGGAACATGATTTTCTCTGGCGCACCACCTGCCGTCTGCCCCAACGCGGGCACATCGGCATATTCAATCGCTCGTATTACGAGGAAGTGCTGGTTGTTCGCGTGCATCCGGAGATTCTCCGTAGCCAGGGACTTCCGGAGGAGTTGCGCGACGAGAAAACCATCTGGGAGGAGCGGTATCGCTCCATCCGGGACCTGGAGAGCCACCTATATCGTAACGGAACGCGAACTGTCAAAATATTCCTCCACCTTTCGAAGGAAGAGCAGCGAAAGCGATTCCTCGAACGCATTGATGAGCCGGACAAGAACTGGAAGTTCAGCCCTGCGGACATTCACGAGCGGAAATACTGGAAGCATTACATGGAGGCTTTCGAGGCTTGCCTGAAGGCGACAAGCACCCATCACGCGCCCTGGTACGTCGTTCCCGCCGACGATAAGGAAAACGCCCGCCTGGCTGTTTCCCAAATTGTCCTGGACGCGTTCCATGAAATGAAAATGGCATATCCCAAAACTACCGCGAAACGACGGCAGGAATTGAAATCCATCCGCAAGCAGCTAACGAAGTGAGGTGTGAATGATGGCCGCCGCTATAGATGTCCAGACCCCGGCCGGCCTCACGAGTGAGGAAGTCCGTAGCCGGCTCGAACAGTTCGGCCCAAACGCTGTGCCCGACACCTCTCTGCACCCGCTGCGCAGGGTGTTAACTCACCTCTCGGCGCCGGTCCCATGGATGCTGGAAGCTGCAATTGTACTCGAGATTGTCCTCGGTAAATACATCGAAGCTGGGGTTATTGCGGCTCTCCTGGCCTTCAACGCTGCTCTTGGGTTCCTCCAGGAAGGGCGCGCGCAGGCGACTCTCGCCGCACTGAAATCGCGGCTCGCGCTGAACGCGTCGGTTCGTCGAAACAATGCCTGGGCCACCGTGCCTGCTTCCGGGCTCGTACCCGGCGATATTGTGAAGTTGTCGCTCGGAGCCGTGGTTGCCGCCGACGTGCGGCTGACCGAAGGCGAGATCCTGCTCGACCAGTCAATGCTCACCGGCGAATCCGTCCCTATCGAAGCTGGCGCCGGGTTCGAAACCTATGCGGGAGCACTGGTGCGGCGCGGCGAAGCAGTTGCCGAAGTGACGGCCACCGGGACGCGCACGAAGTTCGGGCGCACGGCGGAGTTGGTTCGCACCGCGAACGTCGAAAGCTCCCAGCAAAAGGCCGTTCTACGCGTGGTGCGCAATCTCGCCATCTTCAATGGCGTCATCATCGTGATCCTTGTGGGATATGCCCACTCTCTCAACATGCCGGTGGGCGAGATCATTCCACTGGTGCTCACGGCCGTTCTGGCGTCCATCCCCGTAGCGCTGCCCGCCACTTTTACTCTGGCGGCGGCGCTCGGCGCGCGGGCGCTGGCACAATTGGGCGTCCTTCCGACCCGGCTCTCCGCAGTCGACGAAGCCGCAAGCATCGACGTGCTGTGCGCGGACAAGACGGGCACGCTGACGCAAAACGAGCTGACCGTAACCGCCGTTCATGCCATGACCGGCTTCGATGAGTCGCATGTTCTGGGGTGGGCTGCCCTGGCCAGTTCGGACGGCGGGCAAGATCCGGTAGACGCCGCCATCCGGGCCGCGGCCGTAAAAAAGGTTGCGTCCGATCTGCCGAAGCTGAACAAGTTTGTGCCTTTCGATCCCGCCACAAAGATGTCTGAGGCGACGGCTGTAAGCTCAAGCGGTGCTACGGTACGCGCTGTGAAGGGAGCCTTCACGGTAGTCGCGGTCCTCGCGCAAGCGCCGCCCGATGCGTCCACGACGGCGGACCAACTGGAGGCGCGGGGCTTCCGGGTGCTGGCCGTCGCGGTGGGCCCGCCGGAGGCGCTGAAGATCGCGGGGATCATCGCCCTGAGCGATCCGCCTAGAGCGGATTCGGCTGCGCTCATCGCGGAGTTGCACACCCTCGGAGTCCGCACCGTGATGCTGACAGGCGATGCTCCAGCGACGGCAGAGATCGTAGCCCGCGCGGTAGGCCTAGATGGAGGCGTCTGTCCACCTGGACCAATTCCCAACGGCGTACGTCCCTCGGATTTCGCTGTCTTCGCCGGCGTTCTTCCCGAGGCAAAATACAACCTCGTCAAGGCGTTCCAAAAAAGCGGCCATACTGTCGGCATGTGCGGCGACGGCGCCAACGACGCACCGGCCCTCCGTCAGGCGCAGATGGGAATTGCGGTGTCCACCGCCACCGATGTCGCCAAGTCAGCGGCCGGCATCGTGCTGACCAAGCCGGGCCTGGGCGGCATTGTCGCTTCCGTAAGAGAAGGTCGCGTGACGTTCCAGCGCATCCTGACGTACACACTAAATTCAGTTACCGGCAAGATCTCAAAGGTGTTCTTCCTGGCCGTAGGTCTGGTCATGACCGGCCACGCCATCCTGACTCCCATGTTGATGGTAATTATCATGCTCACCGGCGACATTCTCGGAATGTCCTTGACAACAGACAACGTACGCCCTTCCGCAATGCCCAATCGCTGGCGGATCGGTGCGTTGACGATCGCGGGTGTTTTCATGGGAGTCTGCGAACTGATCTTCTGTACCGCCGTCATCGCCATCGCCGAGTTCCGCCTGGGTTTCAGCATCGATATGTTAAGGACTTTAGCCTTCGTGGTCGTCGTGTTTGGAAATCAAGCAACCACATATACAAATCGCGAACGCCGGCGCGTAGGGTCCTCTCGCCCCACCGGTTGGCTCGTAGCGTCATCCGTTGCCGACCTGCTGATCGCTTCCACGTTGGCGACTGTCGGAATCGCCATGGTTCCTCTACCAATACTCGTCGTAGCGGGAACACTCGGAGCGGCAGCGGTCTTCGCATTCATCGTGGACTTTGTCAAAGTCCCCCTGTTCAACCGTCTCAAGATCGTATAGCCAAACGTAGCGCCGGCGATGCGTGACGCCTCGATCCTGGCATCGCCACGCGGTCTTCACGCGCCACCAGCAGAACGCGTATCCCGCAGGTTTGGGTGTGGTGGCGGCGTGAAGTGCCCAGTTTCCGATCACCGTAGCCGGAAACTCGCTTACGTCGAAATCGGGGCGGGCGGGAGCGACTTTGCGAACGGTTCGTCTACCGTGGTCTGGATCGTCTCCCGCGCAGCGAGAGCTGTGATCGCTGTGGCCATATATTCATCGTCAAGGGCCACGCCCCGAAATCTGCGGTCAACCGCAGATCTCAGAAGCGGTCTACAAGCTATTGAGTTGCGCCATGGCTCCCAGTTTCGCGCGCGATTTCCGTCCGCGGCAGGACGTGGACCTTGCGTTGGTTGGCGACTCTGTATGGATTGCGAGTCCAAACCCTTATGCCTAGTTCGGGCAGAAGGGTTTCTAAAACATCCTGCGGAATCCGCAAGATGACGACTGGCGCGCCTCGCGCCCTGTGCGGCTGCGCTCCCACTGGTGGTCGAGCGCGTCCACCGCGCAGCCACCAACGGCACACGGCGCGCCGGGCCCGCGGCAGAAGTCAAGCGGGGAGACGAGACCGAAACGACACTTACCAAAACGCTCGTTTTGAGCGAGGTTTGTTCCACCACGAAGCAAACCCAGTCGTCACAACGACGAACGCCGCCAGCGTCGCGGCCAGCGGCGTCGGTGCGGACGTGAATCTACCTCCCGGCGATCTTGTAGCAGCGCTCCCCTGCGTCGGTCTTCGTCGACTCGACCTTCAGTCCCATCCTCTTCGTGACCATGCCGCTGGTGAACCCCCGGACGCTGTGCGCCTGCCAGTCGGTCTTGGCCATGATCTCCGCCATGGTCGCGCCGCCCTTGGCGTGCAGCATGTCGAGGACGATCTGCTTCTTGCTGAATTCGCGCGGCACGGCGGTAGTGGCCTTCTTAGCGACGGGCTTTTGGGTGTAGTGGCATGTTTCGCCGCCTTGGCAGCCTTCTTGGCCTTGGTGGCGCCCTCCTTGGCGGTGGGCTTCCTGGTCGCGGCGGCCTTCTTCGGCGCAACGGGGGCACCCGGTGCCGCAACGGCGGCGGCTTGCGTGGCGACGGTGGTTTCGGAGGTGTTCATCGTGGTTCCTTTTCTGCGCGATTGGCGCATCACATTCATCACTCTGGGCACGGCGGAAGGCAAGTGTGGGGGGGCAGATTCGTGCGATGAAAAGGCGATGGCCCGCGGCGCGAAAGAGCGCCCGCGAGAAGCCTTCCAGCTAGCTAGTCGGCCCTAACGCCGTGCCGGTTCCGTGCAGTACTTTTGCAATACTCCCGCGAAAACGCGCCGGTATGGGCTGGACAGCCGCCTCCGGCGCGCACTGAAAACACAACCACTTAGGACACGTCGATACCCACCGACATGGCATTGTTCGGGTTCGAGCCCCGTCGTCCCCGCCATTCCTTTCGATCACTTACAGGCTTTTTCGAGCTAGGATTTTGCCTCTTTTGGGGCACCGTGAAGTAGGCGCGTGCCTGTATCGCTTGCCCGAATTGGCGCGGGTTCACTGTGATACGGCATTTGAGCCCGGCACTTACTCCACCGGCGTCTGCGGTCCCACGTGATCGAGGAAGCGGAACCGCGCCTTCTCTATCGGCACGCCGATTACTTCGATCCGCTTCAGGTCGCGCGTACCCACGCCCAGTTCCTCGGCCAGCTTCAACGTGCTGTCGCACTTCTGAAACGGCGCCGTACCGCGGTCCGCCATGGGGTCGAACCCCATCACGGCCATCGCCACCGCGTCCGTCGAGACGCAATTGGTTCCCGCCAGCAGCACTCCGGGCTTGACCGGCAAGGTGTAGTTATCCCGCGGCAGTTCGGCCCCGGTGATGGTTTCGACACCGTCGATAATCGCCAGGTGCACGGGATTCGCGGCCACCAAGTCGGACACGAACCGCGGAATGCGGTATCCCGCCTCTCGCGGACTTTTCGGGTCCTTCTCCGGAGGCGCGCTCTTGGGAGGCTGGCGGCTGCCCGCGTGGCCGATCTCTCCGCGGCCGCCGTAGGGCACCGGCGATGGCTCGTCCAAGGGGAGTTTGTCGCCGTAGATCGTGGTCGGACTGCAGCCGAAACAGTTCTTCATCGAGAGCGTAACGCCCGCCGTGAGGTGCTGCTTGAGCTTCGCCATGGAAACCAGCACGTCACTCTCGGCATAGGCGGTGCTGAGATCGAAGGCCGGAAACAAGTGGCCGCCGTTGGCTACCGGGAACCGCGTGTACGGCTTCTTGCCCCTATAAGGAAGGTTGGTGTTCACCAGCTCGACGCGCGGCGCGGCGCCCAAAACCAGCTTGGCGTCCCAATTGGCCAGGTACATGAATTCCTCGAGCGAAGCCGCCCAGGCCCAGGCGCCCTCCACCACCCGGATGCGGCGCGCCCCGGCCTTGTCGAGCAAGTGGACCACGGCCGCGACGGAGCGCGGATGCGTCCAGGTGGTCCGCCCGGCAGACACGTGGTCCAGGCGCATGTCGGCCTCGCCGGTCATGTTGATCTTGATGGTGACGGTTTTGCCGTTCACCAGCCGCCCCAAGCCGCCCAACTGGTCGAACAGCTTGTCGGCCGCGGATAGAAACTCGGGTCCGTAACCGGGGCACTTGGCTATCGCCACCGGGGCAGTGGGCGCGTTGGCCCGCAACCGCAAGGGCCCGACGAGCCCCAGGCCGGCCGCGCCGGCTCCCACTATGAATCCTCTTCTCGTGACGTTCATGAGATCCCCCCTCTTCCTAAACCTCGAACTCCAGCGCGAAGTAGCCCGGGACTCCAGCCGGTATGCGGCACTCGGAGCCGAAATACTCGTCCGCCGGCACCGGCTCGATGCGCATGGGCTGCGCCGCGCCAATCGACCACAAGCTGGCGCCGCGGTACTTCTTGTGCACCCATACCGTCCGGGCGCCGGAACTCCAGCCGGAGGCGAACGCCAGCACGTGCACCAGCTCGCGTTTGCCATCGGGCGAACCCATGACCAGGGTGCAACCCACGCTGGCGGCGTTGTAGACCTTCACCAGGTCGTTCGAGTGGCTCACCAGGAACTGCGCGTCGGTGGCCACCTGGAAGGCGTCGACCAGCTCGTCTTTGGCCACGGCCAGGCGGCCCTTCCCGAAAGTGCGCACAGCGAACTGCGTGTCGAAACCGGGATCGGCAGGCGTCCCCTCGGGCCCCCATTTCGGCCCCGCGATGACCAGGCCGCCCTGCTCGGCAAAGGCCATCATCTTCTTTCGCAGGGCAGCTTCAGGCGCTTCCTTATCGGCATACATCAGGGCCTTCAACCCCGTAAAGGGCTGGGCCAGGGCTTGCGATTTCCAGATCACGCGGTACTGCAGATTGCGCCGCGCCGCCAGGTTCAGGATTTCGCCGCTCATGTCGAAGTTCTCGCCGGTGAAATCGGAGATCACCCCGAGCACGCCCAGGGACCGGAACGTCCGCCAGTCCGGATGCTGGTCGAAAAACCGAATCGTGGCGCCGACGCGGTCGAGTATCCCACGCGCCGCGGGATTGTCCTCGATCAGGCCGGCGCGCACGCTTTCGTCGAGCGAAATAGCCCAGCGCCCGCCGGTGATTTCGGCGTCGCAGACGGCGGTCTCGTAGTCCGCGGCGGCGAAGATGCGGCCCTTGGCGGGCGGGTCGAACATCATCCAAAGCGGCTTGCTCACTCGCGCCCGCGCCATTTGCACAAACCAGCCGTTGGAATCGACCCACGGCGCGCCGGTGGGGCCGGCGCTACTGCCGTTGCCCGGCATGGCCACGCCTGGCCAGACGTTGCCGCTCACCGCGAGAATGGACCCGGGAGCGTCCCACGGCGTCTTGGCGCGGTCGCCCCAGGGGATCACCGGGAAATCGGTCTGGCCTTTGAAATTCGGGATGGCCACGGCGGCGAGACCCGCCGAGCGCGCGGCCGCGATGGCTGCCTGGGGATCGGCCTTATCTTCCACCCATCCGACGACGGAGAGATTGCGCTGCCGCGCGGCGGCGACCAGCGGCGCGGCGGACTTCTGCTGGACCGCGTCTTCCGGCAGTCCGGCCGCCCAGCTCAACAACAGGCAATCGATGGGAGAGTTCTTGAGGATATCCAGAGACGCCGGTTCGTGAAAGCGTTCCAGCGTTGCTTTGATTTGGGGGCTGAAGCCCTCAGCCTTGCCGCGCCTGGCGATTTCCAGCGGACCGCTGGTCCAGCGCATGGGTACTGCATTCGTTAAAAGTGCCACGTATTAAGCCCGGTTCTAACACACAAGCTTAACTTAATGCAGGGCGGCGTGGTTTGTGATTCTGCGGTGGCGGTGGGGCGGCTGAATGAAGCCCGCCAGGGGCCGCCTGAAACGCGGCCTCTGGAGTTTGGCCTTTCTTGGTGGGGCTTCTGCCTACAGCCGGCTTTCAGCATCCTCACGCGCCTGCGGCGCGATCCATGGAGCCACTGACTGGTCTTGGAAGCAGTCTGGAAAGCAGTGAGGATGCCGATTTTGGCCGGATTAACCGCGGACGGACATCCGTTTTGCCGACGCTATGTGCGTCCATCAGCGAGCCAAAATCTGCGTTTTCCATCCATTTGGCAACCCCCGCATTGAAGACAAAGGGTCGAGAAACCAGTCAATGGAGAGCCGGCCTCCACGAGGCGCGACGAATCCTCTGCCTTCGCTAGGGCGCACCGGAGGGCACGAAGCCGGAGGAAATTCCTCGAAGCCGGCTTCAGCCTAATGCCACATAGTTTTCCCACTTCCGGGCATGTGCCTAAATAGTGGGGCGGACGCCCACGGGGGTGCCCCCTTGGCCCGCCGACCCCCTGGTCGGCCTCTTCGCGACGCCAAGCGACTGAATCCACAGCAGGCGCGGGACGAGGGCGTCCCGCGCAGGCCAGGGGGCCTGCCCCACCTGATTTCCGCAGGAATTCCGTCCTTGAGAAAACTAAGTGGCATTGGGCTTCAGCCGGCTTCAGCCTGGCTTCAGCCCGCCGTGACTTCTGCGGCGGCGGCGAGAAGCGCGCCGGCAGCGCGCATTTCGTGGAGCGCGGCGGTGGAAGCTTGCGGGCTGAGCGACTCAATGGCGTCCGTCACCACGGTCACGGGCTTGCCGAACTGCAACAAGCCGCGCACGGCGTAGAGCACGCAGATCTCGGTGACTACGCCATAGACCGCGAAGCGATCGGGGTTGAAGTGGCGGACAACGCGCGCGAAGGTGCGGGTCTGGAACGCGTCTACAGTTTGCTTCTCGACGACGATTTGCTGCGCGCCTTCGATGTCAAGGCTGCCGTCGCGGTTGGGCACCGTCACGCGGCGCGGCAGCAGGGTCGCTTCGGCCTTATGCTGGCCGGTGGCGCCGGCCACGCAATGCCTGGGCCACGATTGAAACTCGGGATCGTTCTCGGTGTGGGCATCGGCGGTCGAGATCAGCGGGATGCCGTGCTGCGCGGCGTAGCGGGTGAGATGCGCGAGCGTGGGTATCAGCTTCCCGGCGCCGGGGACGTACAGCGCTCCGGCAGGGTAGAGAAAATCGAGCTGCGTATCGACGTCGATGAAGAGGGCGCTCATCCCAGCAAGTTGCGGCGGGTGCGTTCGATTAACTCGCGCAGTTCCCGGCTGTGAATCACCGGCCAAGGCTCCGTCACATCCAATTCTCGCAAAGCGGCGGGCAATTTGGCGACCGATTCGGCGGCGCGCTTGCGGGCCTCGTCGAGCGTGGGGAGCGGCTCAAGCAACCGGCCTCCGAGGATGATGGGCCGGAGAAGTGCTTCGCCCCGGCCGCATTCGCCCGAACGGGCAATCACGTCGCGGGCGATGTCGCGGAAGATCTGCTTGGAGCCGGGGTAGGACGGCTTCTCGTCGCTGAATTTGGCGGTAAAACGCTGGATGCCGCAGATCTCGATTTCGACGAGCTTGTAGACTGCGCTGAGCGCGGGTGCATCGGCGGAAGTGGCGAGCTGCGTGCCCACCCCGAAGCTGTCGATGGGCGCGCCAGCCGCGAGGACGTCGCGTATGCGGTACTCGTCCAGGTCGCCCGAGACCATGATCTTGGCATGGACATGGCCGGCATCGTCCAGGATCTTGCGGACCTGGCGGGAGAGCGCCACGAAATCGCCGCTGTCGAGGCGCACGCCCCAGAATGGGCCGTCGGATTGCGCGGCGCGGTGGGCTCCCTGGATGGGGTCGTAAGTATCGATGAGCTGCACCGTGGAATCGCCCAGAAGGCGCTGGATCTGGCGGAAGGATTCGCTCTCCCCGCAGAACGACATCACCCAGGAGTGCGCTACCGTGCCCATCACCGGGATGCCGTAACGGAAGCCGGCCAGCGTGTTGCTGGTGCCCGCGCAGCCTCCCAGGTAAGCGGCGCGCGCGCCCAGGACGCCGGCTTCGGGGGTATGGGCGCGGCGCGTGCCGAACTCGACCACGGGGCGGCCTCCGGAGACCTCGGCGCAACGGGCGGCCTTGGTGGCGATGAGAGATTGGAACGAGAGGGCCGATAGCAGATACGTTTCGGGGATCTGGGCTTCCACGATGGGGGCGCGGACAGTGAGCATGGGTTCGCCGGCGAACAGCACGGTGCCTTCGGGAACGGCGAACAGATCGCCCGTGAAGCGGAAAGCGCGCAGGTAATCGAAGAAGGCGGGCGAGACGTGTTGGAATTGCGGCAGCGTGCGCAGGTAGGCGATTTCATCGGCCGTAAAGGCCAGGTTGAGGAGGTAGTCGACCACTTGCGGCAGTCCGGCGGCCAGCACGAAGTTGCGGCGCGGAGGCAAGCGGCGGACGGTGAGCTCGAAGACGGCGCGCTCTGCCGTTTTGCCGGTTTCGAAATAGCCGGCGGCCATGGTGAGCTCGTAGAGATCGGTAAGAAGGGCGTTCATGTCGATTGTTCACCGCGGAGGCGCAGAGACGCGGAGAAAAACAAAGGCAAAACAATATAAGGAGAGCGCAGAGGGGGCGGAGGTAACCGTAAAGAAGAATGTTCGCTGCCCTGTGCGGTCATGGGTTTTGCTTCCTCTGCGTCTCCGCGTCTCTGCGGTGAACTCCGCGGCGAACTATTTCTTCTTGACGGGCGCGGGGGCGGCTTCTTTCACCGCGGATGCCGCGGATTGAAGGTCGTCCACGGCCTTCGCATCTAATTGATAGATGCTCGGCTCGCCTTCGCGTTGCGCGAAATAGTCGGTTCCCTGCTTGCGGATGGTCACTTTTTCGACCTTTTTGCCCTCGTTGGAGGTTACCGTCGCTTCGAATACCGGGTCGCCGGCCGATTTGTCGGCGAATTTGCCGGCGGCGAGGTCGCGCAGCTTGTCGATCAGCGATTGCACGGATCCGTTGTCCATGGTCTTCGCGCCGGACATCCATTTGTCGCCGCTCTTGGTGTAAGTGACGCCTTTCAGCTCGACTTTGGTGGGGTCGCTGAACCCGAAATCGAAGAGTTTCTTGTTGCGGAAGTCGTCCAGGCTTTTGTCCAGAGCGTCGCCGGTATCGGTGGGAATTTTGTAAATACCCTCCACCACGGAACTCTTGGCGTAATAATTCTTGTCCTTGTCTTTGCGAACTTCGAGCGTCTGATCGCCGCTGGAATCGCTCACCGTGGCGATGGCCACCTTGGTGCCGGACGCAAAGCCGGCGGCGGCCTTCTTGGTGTCGTCGTCCGAGATGTTGGCGTCCATCTTGGTATCTTTGAGCTTGCTGACGAGCGAGTCCACCTGGGTGGCGTCCGCGCGAAGCGGGCTCGGCTTCAGGATCTGCCACTCGTTCTGGGCGTTCTTGCCGAATTCGACGGGCGCGCCCTTGGCAGCCAGCACGACGCGCGTGATCTTGTCGGAGTCGAACGTGAGCAGGCGCTTGTCGCGCAGGTCGTTGGTGGTCTTGTCGAGGCCGGTCTTGACGTAGCTGGCGATGGTGTAGACTTTCGGGCTGCCGGGCAGTTTGGCGTAGCTTCCGGAGTTCGTGGGAGTTGCATCGCCCACTTCGACCTCGGCAGTCTTACCGTCCTTTTTGGTGATGGTGATATCGAGAGTCGGCGTGTCCAGGCCGTACGCCTTCAGACCGGTGGCGTTATCGTCGATGGTCTTGTCGGCGGTCAAGGCGGAAAGGCTGGTGACCATGGAAGTAACCGCGTCCTGGTCCGCCGCGAGCGGCTTGGGCTCGACCATGCGCCATTTGCCGTCGACCAGTTTGAGGTCCTGCGTTTCCGTGAGCTTCTTGATGCGGATTTCCTGGAACTGGTCCGCCGGGATGGTGAGAAGCTTGCTGGAAGTATCGGTCGCAGACTTGGCGGGGGTGGCGGCCTGTTTTTTGTTCGACCACCAGATGACGCCGCCGAGCACAGCCAAGAGAGCGACGGCAATGAGAAGACCCGTCGGCTTCATGGGCTATCTCCTCTTCCACCAGGTAGCCATTCCGATGGCCACCACGCCGACCGGGAAGATCACGAAGCTAAGCCAGAAGATGGAGGTCAGGTTTCTGGCGCTGAGGTTCAGCGGGCGGTCTTCCGGCTCCTTGGGGCGGATGGAGATCAGGTCCTCATCGGAGGCCAGCCAGTTGACCGTATTGGCCAAAAGGTCGCGATTCGCGAGGGAGCGGGAGCCGATCATGCTGTTTTGGGACCAGAGCGAAGTCCCGACCACTACGAAGCGGCCCGGTGTGGCGGCATTGTAAGTGCCGGCGGCAGCCAGAGTAAGTGGGCCCTTGGTGCCTTTCTTCGGGTCGATGGCGCCGCCGGGGCCGATGCTGGTGACGGCTACGCTATCTTCGGTGGTACCGAGTAGTTTGGAGACGCTGGTCTTATCGCCGGACTTGGTGGTCAGAGATCGGGCCAGGGGAAACGCAGTGGGCTGGCGGGTCAGCGGCTGGGTGATGGGGTGCGATTCATAAGCCAGAATCATAGGCACCTCGGGAGGCAGCCCGAGGATGCCGCCCACGCCGCTGAGATCCAGCACCAGGTCCTTATTGACGGTGACGCCCCAATCTTCCAGCACCTTCTCCAGTCCGGCGTTTTCGGCGGGCGGCTCGTCCTTACCGATGTGCATGACGCTATCGAGCATGATGAGTTCGCGCCCGCCGCCTTCTTCGTAAGCCTTGAGGGCGGCCACGGTGGGCGCGGGGTAATCGAGCTGCGGACCTCCCACGATGACGACGGTGCAGTCCTTGGGAATCTCGACGGAGGCCGGCGCGGCAGGCGCCTGTCCCACGGCGAGGGGCTTGCTGGTATCGGGAGCCGCGGGTTTGAGATCGACGGTCTTGACGGTGTAGTTGTCGCGCTCCAGCACTTGTTTCAAGAAGGAATAGCCGCCGTTGCCGTCGTCATCGATACTGTGTTCGTGAGCGCCGCTGAGGACGCACACATTGCGCGCGCCGGATTTGAGCGAGCGGATCAGCGCGCCGGTAACTTCTTCTTCGGACAGGCTTTTGGCGCCCTCTTTGCGAGTGCCGCTATCGATCAACACGGGAGCATCCTGACGGAAGCCGAGGGCTTTGGCCTGGGCCGGTTTCCGTTCCGGGTCAATGTATTCCACGTGGAATCTGGGGGAAAGCGAGGAGTAGCGGTCCAGAAGGTCGCGGGCGTTGGTAAAGGTCTCGTTGCCGCCGAAGTAAGTAGCGTGGACGTCACGTTTCAGGCCGTGGACCACCTTAATGGTTTGGTCCGAGAGGCTGAATTGCTTATTGGCGGTGGAATCCCACGACTTATCGTAGCGGTTGGCCAGGAAGTTGACGCCTGCCAGGACCGCAAGAATTACCACGATGTAAGTGCCGGCGTATGTCCAGTATTTCGTTTGCCGGGTTTTTATCCAGTTGACGGCCATGTTATGCCCTCCACCGCAGCGATTCCATGGACCGCTGCGTCAGAAACAGAGAGAAAAAGATCATGGAAAGATAGAAAACGATATCTTTGGAATCGACCACGCCTTTGCTGAAGTTATCCATGTGGGTGACGATGGAGAGATAATTGATCACCTGCGAGAACGCGCCGGTACCGAAGGCCGTGAACCAGCTCAGCAGCCATAGCAGCAAACAAACGAAGAATGTGACGCCGCCGGCGACGATCTGATTTTTTGTCGTGGTGGAAATGAAGGTTCCGATGGCCAGCAGGCAGGCGCCTTGCAGCAGCAGCCCCAGATAAGCCACCAACACCGGTTTGAGATCCGGCTTGCCCCACAGGAAGAGCATGGCGATGTTCAGGACGGACATCCCCAGCGTGCACATATAAAGCAGGACGGCGCCGCACCACTTGCCGAGAATGATGTCGATATCCTTCACGGGCGAAGTGAGCAACAGCTCGATGGTGCCGTTGCGCTTCTCTTCGGCGATGAGGCGCATGGTGATCATGGGGATGAGGAACAGCGCGATGGTGCCGGCGAAGCCCAGTAGCGGGCGAATCACCATCTCGTTCACGCTCATGGGCTGCTGCTGGCCCATCATCTGGGCCCGAAAGCCCATCTGCACCATATCGCGCGTGGCGGTATAGAAACCGAAGCCGAAAATGAGCGCGAACAGCGCCATCACGGCGTAGCCGATCGGCGAAACGAAATAGCCCTTGAATTCCTTGAAACAGATGAGGAGTATGTTTTTCATTGCTTGCCTCCTTCCGGCGCGGGCGCCTCGTCGGGCGCCGCCTTTTTCTTTTCGGTGCTGGTGAGTTCGAGGAAGATATCCTCCAGGCTGAGGCCGACGGCGCGAAGCTCGCTGAGATTCCAGCCGGAGTTGACCACGGTGCGAGCCAGCTCGGCGCGAATGACGCGGCCCTGCAGGCTTTCCACCTCAAACGCCAGCTTGCCGTTCTTGGAATCCTTGAGCACCACGCGGCTGACGCCGGAGACCTGCTCCAGGCGTCCCTGCACGTCGCTCGGATTAGGAGTGCCGTTGGGCGACTCCACTTCTAGCGCCACGGATTCGGAACCGCGCAGGCGATTGGTGAGGTTGGCCACCGAATCGATGGCCACCAGCTTGCCCTGAGAGATGATGATGACGCGCTCGCAGGACTGCTCCACTTCGCTGAGGATGTGGGTGCTGAGAATAATGGTGTGGTCGCCGGAGAGATGCTTCAGCAGCTCGCGAATCTCGATGATCTGCTTGGGGTCGAGGCCGGATGTGGGCTCATCGAGGATGAGAACATCGGGGTTGTGGATGATGGCCTGCGCCAGGCCGACGCGCTGGCGGTAGCCTTTGGAAAGCTTGCCGATGAGCTTCTTGCTGACGTCGCCCAGGGCGCAGCGTTCGATGACTTCGTTCATCTTCTTGCCGATGTCGGCCGAAGAGATGCCCTTGAGCCGGCCGGTGAAGCGGAGGTATTCGACCACCTCCATTTCCGGATAAACGGGCGGTGTTTCGGGCAGGTAGCCGATGCGCTTCTTGACCTCCATGGGGTTTTCCAGCACGTCGAATCCGGCGACGTTGGCAGTACCGGAAGTTGGCGGCAGAAAGCACGTGAGGACGCGCATCGTGGTGGTCTTGCCGGCGCCGTTCGGGCCGAGAAAGCCGACGATTTGTCCTTTTTCGACCTCGAAGGAGATGTTGTCGACAGCGACAGTACGAGCGTATCGCTTGGTGAGACCCTCGACTTTTATCATATGTTGTGTCCCAGATCGGAGCAGATGACAGATGTCATTTCGGACGTATGCGGGTGCCTCGGGGGAGGCGCCCAAAAAGGTTCATTTCAGTGAATTCTCATGATACGGAGCGGGAGGAAGGCTTGTCAAATCAGTGCAGAAGCGGAAGCGCCTGCGCGGGATTGAGGGTGGGGACTGAAGAGCGGCGGAATCCTTTGGGGTCGCGCGTCACAATCAGATGGCAGCCGGAGGCGTGGGCTGCGGCGGCGGTGACGGAATCTCCGAAATCCTGTTCTGAGGATTGGATGGCTTGTTGCAGGACGTTGCCATCGACGGGGGCGACACCGAAGAGCTTGAGAAGGGCCCGAAGGGACTGCCTCGCGCCGGCTTCGCCCAACTGGCGCGAGAGAAGATAGTGGATTGTGGTAACGGCATGGGCTGCGAGAAGGCCTTCAGCTTTGCCGTTTTCGACAGCAGCACAAACAGCCGCACTCGCGGTAACGTGGGGCCGGCGATCGAGGAGTACGTCAAGAACGACGTTGGTATCCAGGAGGAGGCGTCGCTTCACAGGTACTTCCTGACCAGATGTTTGCGATAGGCTTCGGTATCGGTGTTCTTCAGGATGCCGCGCAGGGAAGCGACCATGGGAGGAAGATCGGCCGGCGCGGGCTCCTCCGAAATGGAGGCCAAGTAGACTTCCACCAGGCGCGAGACCGACACCCCCTGCTTCTTGGCGTAACGTTTCGCGCGAGAGACTACGGTTGGATTTACGCTAAGCGTCAGCTTGGTGGTCATATACGTATTATATCAGGCAGATGAATACGTGTTACGAAGGTGGCGTGCCCTATCCCCACCAAGTCTCGCCCGGAGCCAGGTGAGCGCGCGCGACGTCGGGATTGATCTCGATTCCCAGCCCGGGCTTGTCCTCGATGGTGTAGTAGCCATTCTGCCAGAAGGGGCCATCGTGGATCACCAGGTCGGGCCACCAATCCACCCAGTTCGCCAGTTCGTGAATGCGGAAATCGCGCATGGCCGCGGCGGAGTGGACCGATGCGACCGTGCCGACGGGGCTGGCCGGGTTGTGGCACGCAGTCCAAATATAGTACAGGTCGGCGAGATCGGAAATCTTTTTAGACTCGAGCAGGCCGCCGGATTTTGGCACGTCGATGTGCACGCCGGAAGTGGCTTGCATCTCGATCAGCTTGCGGAATCCCTGGCGCAGATAGAGGTTCTCGCCGGTGCAGACGGGGATGGGGATGGATTGCGTGACGCGCTGCATGGCCTCGATATTTTCCGGGGGCACGGGATCTTCGAGCCACATTGGGTGCACGGGTTCGAGCGCGCGCCCCAGGCGGATGACGTCCTGGGTGTCGTAATGCCAGTGGCATTCGACGGCGAAATCGGCGTCAGGCCCCAGGGTCTCGCGAACGGTTTCCATGCCGGCGAGGATGCGGCGGTAATCCTTATTTGTGAGGCCGCGGCCGTAGGGGTCGTGGCCGGGCTCTTTGTAAGTGGGGTCGGAAATCCTGGGGACGCCGTCGCCCTGGAATTTGAAAGCGGTCCAGCCCCATTTTTCGGCGCGGGCCGATTCGGCGAGGGCTTTCCACTGGCTCATGTCCTCAACGTCTTTGACGGATTGCAGCGTGCGGTAGAAGCGAACGCGGTCGCGAAAACGGCCGCCCAAGAGGTTGCAGACGGGCGTTTGCAGAATGCGCCCGCAGAGATCCCAGAGAGCGATCTCGATGCCCGATGCGGCCGTGACGGTGACGCCGCCGATGGAGCCGGCGCCGGCGCTCTGCATCAGCATCTTGGTGAAAAGCTTGTCGACGTTGAGCGGATCCTCGCCCACCACGATGGGCTTCATCTTGGCGAGGACCATGTCTTTCACGCCCCAGCCCCAGTAGGCTTCGCCGATGCCGTAGAGCCCGGAATCGGTCTCGATTTTGATGAGATTCCAGTCCCAGGTGCCACGCACGATCATGCACTTGACGTCGGTGATTTTGACTTTCTTGCGCTGGGCTGAGGCCAGGTGTTGAAAGGGGCCGGTGAAGAGGACACCGGCCGCGGCGGTGCGGAGAAATTCGCGGCGTTCCATAGTGCGCTCACTATATCAGATGGAACGGTCCTATTGGATGGGGATGGTGACCGTGTTGCTTTGCAGGTCGGATTCGATTGGCCAAAGGTTTAACGGCCAGTTCACCCAGAAATTGAGGTTGCCTGGAGCCAGGTTGTTTGGCAGTTGGACATTCATCTGATAGAGCCCGACGTTGCCAGGCGAGAGGCCCGCGTAGATCACAGTCCCAACTGCAGACGTCACGATCGCGTACCCGGTGTAGATCGCGTCTGGCCCCGATGGAGGCACGCCAGAAGGGACAGGTGTTTCCACATAACCCAATCCGGTAAGATACACGACAATCACTTCTCCAGGATTGGCCGGATTAGAAGCTGTCACCAAGCTGTAGTCCGCAGCATGTTGGATGGCCGGCGTGCCATCGCTCAGGACGAAGATTCCGGGTGCGATTGTTTGCGGAATGGAATACGTGGAGAAACCTTGATAGCGCACCTCCACGAGATTGGCCTTGGTGGTATCCGTGTTGAAAGGCACCTGGAAATTTATCTGTTGAAACCCGGCGCTTGGAACGTCAGCCACGGCCAGAATCGGCGCCGGCACTCCTTGGACCAGAATTGTTACGCCGGCCAACTCGGTAGGCAGGGGATCGCCGCTCGCGATCTGAGTTCCGGTGACGGTCAGCCCCTGCACGAATAGAGACGCCAGCCCGCCTGGAGCCGGCAGACCGGGCTCGAACGAGGCGGCGTTGGCAATGCTGTTCGCCGACAACTGCAGTCCGCCGCCTTGCGGTGCGATCTTCAAGACGCCCACCGAGGCGGTTGTACTGGGAGCGATCGGCGGCGTCGTGAAGTCGATGTTCACGCCAGTGGCGTACACGTTTGCCGCGGTGTCCAGGGTAACGGCCCACGCCGCACCCTGGCCGAGATAGGTCGACCAGAGGAGGCCGCTGCCGGCGGCATTCAAGACGCTCAAGAAGCCCGCGGAGGCGCAATAGATCTCGCCGCTGGCATATTCGCCGGAGGCGGTGAAGGTGGAACACGGATAGTTGTACAGGCTTGCTTGCAGCGCGCTGGCGAGCGGGAAATCCGTGGACATGGTCTGCCCGACAAGGTACGCATTTCCGGCGGAGTCTACGGCGATACCGTAGCCTTGATCGTAGGCGGTACCCGCTATATAGGTCGCGTAGACCAGCTTAGCGGTTGGTGTGAACTTCGCTACGAATGCGGCAGTCGGTTGATAATAGTCCACCGTGTCGGGATTCCAGGTCGATTGAAACGCTCCGGTGGTAGTGGGGAGGTCGGTTGACGCGGTGGTGCCGCTAATGTAGGCGTCGCCCGATGCGTCCACGGCGAGTCCGCCCAGGGTTTCCGTGCCGGAACCGCCAAAGTAAGTCGCGTACAGCAGTTGGCTCGCGGTGGGATTCATCTTCAGCAGGATCACATCGGCACAGGTCGATCCGGCGCATTGCGTTTGCGCCGCTCCCGGTGTGGTGCTCCACGACGGGTAGGTAGTGGAGGCCGCGACATAGGCGTCGGCGGATGAATCGATGGCGACGACGGGCGAATCGCCCGGCCCCAGGTAGGTCGAGTAAATGGTGGCGAGAGTCGCGGGAGCCAGCTTCGTCAGGAAGATATTTTGTCCGCTGGTCAGGGGTGCGGTGAGGTACGCGCCAGCCGTCGTCGGGAAGTTGGCCGATTGCGTTGTGCCGGCCAGATAAAGGTAGCCGTCGGGGCCGAGCGCGATGGATGTGCCCGCGTCATCGCCGCTGCCGCCGATCAGGATGGAGTTCACCAGCGATCCGTTGGCGTCGAGTTCCACGACGAAGGCGTCCTTACCTCCGGCCGTGCTGGCCGGTCCGGACACCGGAAAGTTCTCGCCGTCGGTCGTCCCAGTGACATAGACGTTGCCCGTGGCGGGATTGAGGGCGATTCCACCGGGCAGTGGCGAACCAATTTCCTCAGCCGGCGTCTGGCCGGTGGGCGATGCGATGTAAGTCGAATAAAGCAGAGTACTGCCGTCCGCCGACAGCTTACTAACAAAGGTCGACCGGTAAACACAGTTGACCGAGCACCGTACCGTCGGACCGGAAGCCTTGGAGTTCACCTGGGGAAAGTCGGCAGAGAATGTGGTGCCGGCGACGTAGACATTGCCGGCAGCGTCGACAGCGATTCCCGTTCCCGTGTCATTCAGGGGCGTGTGGTCCCCCGGGAAGTCCCAAGAAATTCCGCTTCCACCGAACCCGGCGGCAAAGATCAGCGTCGGGTCGATGACCAGTGGCAGACTCTTGTCGTAGGCACCGACGCGGAAGCGCACTTCGCCGCTTCGGGAAAGCACGAAGGCGCCGTCGATCTGGCGGGCGCGGCCAGCGTCGCTCTGGTAGATATATGGCTTCCGATGGCGCACCTCGCCAACCGGCGTGTCGAGTACCAGGTCGCCCGCTTCGTCGATGCGAATGCGGGACGCGCCGGTAAAAGAGAAGTGAATGGATGTCGGATTCACCCCAGGCGCGACGACCCAGTCATACTCAACTTGTTGACTTTTGCCATAGATTGCGAGATCCACGCCGGGAAATACCGAGCGGTAACACGCGCGGGCATAGTTCGGCACATTAGTCCGCCATGTGGACCGGTCGGCGCCCATGTAATAGTTTGTTCGCCCGGGCAAGGCATCGAGAGCTTCCAGCCGGGCGCTCGGAATCTTCATAGTGAGCGACCCTTTGCCCGGGAAGTGCATGGCAATGGCTGTGTCGGAAAGAAACAATGTGTACTCGGGCGCCGCGGCAACCAAGCGGGTTGAAGCCGGCGCCTGCCCCCGATTCGGCTCGAAATGCAGGGGGATCGATAGCGCAAGTGCAGCCGCCAACAGCATGATGCCAGTCATCAGCATTCTTTTGGCCAGACTCAGTATCTACGCCCGGGCGAAGGCCAGCAAGAGAGCGATTTCGTGATCGTCGGCGGCGCGCAACGCCTCGATGTAGCGCGCCCGCGCGGCGCCGGGAGCCTGCAGACTCGCCCGTCCCCACGAAAACCGCTGGCGGCCGAGTTGCATCGCCAGAAGGTCCGCCATCAGCCGTGCGTGGCGGCCGTTGCCGTTCGGGAACGGGTGTATGAGCACGAGGCGGTGATGCAAACGCACCGCGATTTCGTCGGCCGGATAGGTTCCGAAGCCGATCCAGGCTTTGCAATCGTCCAGCAGTTGGCGGAGTTCTACCGGAATGAGCCAGTAATCCATCCCGATATTCCGCTGGCTCGTTCGGAACTTGCCGGCCCAGCGCCATACGTCCCCGAGCATGCGCTTATGCAGGTCCAGGATGAATTTCTCGTTCAGCAGATCGCGCCGCCGGCGGCCGAGCGCCCACTCTTGCGCGCGGGCGATATTCTCTTGTTCGGCCTCGTTCAATTCGCGGCGGTAGGCAATGTGCGCGGGGATGAGATCGCGCCGTTCCTCGGCGGTCAGCGGCGTGGCGCCGTCCGGCTCGTCGAAAACATCGCTCACGGCTCGTCCCACAGGCGGGCCGGATTGGTCTCGCGGATGAATTCGTCGAGCCGCGCCTCGGCGTCCTCGGTGCCGACGGCCTGATCCTCGAGGAGCATGGAATGCTCGACCGCCGAGAGGCGCGCGCCCGCTACAGCGCGCGCCCGGTCGCGGACCATGGTCTCCAGCGGCTCGTCGGGCACCAGCGAATAGACCACCTTGCAGCCGAGAGCCTCGGCGACGCGCCGCAGGGTGGCCAGTTCGATGCTGCCTTTGGCTTCGGACAGCTCGAGCGCGATGACCGACGGCTGCTTGATGCCGAGTCGCTTCGCCAACTGGGCGGACGACATGCCGAGAGCGGTTCGGATGGCTCGGATCCATCCCCGGACCGGTACGGCGCACTGCGATACCGGCCGCATTTTCGCGAAACGGGCATCGAGGCGGGAGCGGGATTTGGCCGTGAGCTTTGCCGTAGTCATAGGCTATGGGCTATTGGCGCACTATTAATTAATATACTATAGCCTATTATTCTTGTGGTTTGCAATAGTGTATGGCCTATATATTGCCGCCTCATTGGAAGCGAAACGTGCGCGAGAGAACGTACAAGGCGAGAGCTGCGGCGGCCGCCAGAGCGGCCAGGTGCGGCGCCACCGCGGCGGGAGACGCACCGAAATTCACCAGCTTGTGGAGGGCGTTCATGGTGAGGCCGGTGGGCAGGAACAGCGCCATTTTCTGTGCCCAGAGCGGGGTGATTTCGATGGGCCACCAGCAGCCGCCCAGACCGGCCATCACGTTGCTCAGAATCACTCCCAGGCCGATCACCTGGCCTTCGGTCCGTCCCGCGTTGCCCAGCAGCATGGCCAGCGCGGCGGCCAGCGCGCCGTAGGCCAGTAAAATCGCCGCCACCGCTCCCAGATTCGGCCCCCAACTTACGTGGAAGAGAATTCGTCCGGCGAGCACGGCGAAGGCCATCTGGAGGCAGCCGATAATCATGCGCGCGCCCCACTTTCCGAGCACCACCGCGCCGCGGGACATGGGCGAAGATGCCAGCCGGCGAAGTATGCCCGAGCGGCGTTCGATGGTGAGGCTCACGGAGCCGCTGGTGAAAAGGACCAGCAGGGTGAACATCACCATGATGCCGGGCACGGACTGTTCGAAGCCCGTGGGCGCCTTCACGCGCCTGCCCGCGGAGCGCACGTCCAGGGTGAGCGCGCGGGGCGCGGGGCTGGCGCCGGAGCGAATCGCCGGCAGGTCGGCGAGCAGCGTATACACGGCGCGAGCGATGCGCACCTGGTCGAAGGTGGTGTCCAGTTCCTGGCCCGCGCGGGTAAAGCGGACTTTCATGGGATGCCCGGCGAGCACCGCATCGGTGAAACCGGCGGGGATTTCGAGCCGCCGCCCGTATTGGAGGAACTCCTCGGAAGACCCGGTGCGGATCACGCGGTAGTCTCCCGCGGTCAGCCGCTGGATCAGTCGATCGGCCAGAAAGCCGGCGTCGGCGGGGACGCTGACAGCCAGAGGATCGCGCGAATCCGTCGAAGTGTTCCTGCCGGTAATGGTGCCGATGAAATAGAAGAATACTACCGGCATCACGAAGGTCCACACGATGGTCTCGCGGCGGGATAACAGGTGGCGGGCATCCATGCGGGCGATGTAGAAGGCGTCTCGCAGCATATGTCCTCAAACCGCAAACACACTGCGAAGCCGGCGGACGGTTAGAAGGAATGCCAGGGCGCTAAAGGCCGCCAGCAGCGCGGCGCACGTCGCCAGGCGCGTGGAATCGACCGCGCCATCGAGGATCGCTTTAAATTGCGAGAGCGCCCATCCGTTGGGAGTGAGCTTGCCGGCGGTGACCATCCAAGTGGGCATCCATTCGAAAGGAAAGAAGCAGCCGCCGAGCATGGCAAGCGGGAAGATGATGAGGTTGGCGAGCACGCTGGCGGCGCGTTGGGTCGCGGGCTGGACGGCGATCCACAGGAAGAACAGGTAAAACACCGTGCCGGAGAACGCGATCCATAACGCGGCGGCAGGCAGGTTCGGAACGGGCATGCCCGCCAGCCGTTGAGCCGCGGCCACGCCGGCAAAGGCGACCGCGAGGTAGAGCATGGCGACGAAAACGACTCGCGCCATCAGGTACGAGGCCATCGAGACGGGGCTCGAAGCAATGCGCCGCAGCGTGCCGGCCGTGCGCTCCTTCCAGATATCGGCGGCGGTACCACTGGCGAGAAATAGTAATCCCATGAAGAGCGAGGTGGGAAGAAAAACGGCGGCGAAGCTGCGAGCCGGCTTCGTCTCGTGGAGAGCGACGTTTTCCACTTCGATCAACGGTGCGCCGCCGTTGCGGAAGTAAGAGCCGGCGTCGACCGCAATGCCGAGAGTTTGCCGAATGATTTGCGGCAGGATGCCTTGCGCGGGGTTGGTGACCAACTCCAGGCGGTACGGCAGGTTCATGAGGAACGCCTGCTGCAAGCCTTGGGGGATGAGCAGGAATGCGGACGCGTCGCCGCGCTCGATGCGCGCGCGGCCAGCGTCGCGAGTGACATTCTCGATGATCACCATCTTGCTGAGCGGTTCGCGGCGGAAACCACCCAGGAAAAGCGTGCTGGCGATGGAATGGTCTTCATCGGCGACCAGCAGGCGGCCCTGCGGGGTAGCGGGTTGGCGGCCGAAGACCAGGCTCATCAAAACGGCGAGCACCAGCGGGATTCCCAGCGCGACGGCGAACTGTGAGGGATCGCGGAGTGCGCGGGCCCAATCTTTGCGCAGGCTGACGGCGAGGAAGTGCATGGCTATTCGCGCAGTTCCTTGCCGGTGAGCTTGATAAAGAGGCTCTCCAGGCTGGGTTGGGTGAGGGTGGTGCCGCGGACTTCCGCGCCGGCGGCGGCCAGCGCGGAGAAAATCGCGGGCAAGCGGCGCGAAGCCTCGGGCAGCGCCACGATCAGCAGGTGTTCGTCGGCCTGCAGGATTTCCGAGTGGTCGATGGGCTGGAGCGCGGCTCTGGCGGCGTCGGGATGAAAGATGCCGGAGAGGCGCAGCAGATCGCGCTCCGCGAGAAGCGCGCGGAGTTCGGCCAGAGTGCCGGCGGCGATGATCTTGCCGCGATCCACGATGGCCAGCCGATGGCACAGCGTCTCGGCCTCTTCCATGTAGTGCGTGGTGTAGAGGACGCAGGTGCCGGCCTGGGCCTGCGCGCGGACCAGATCGAGCAGACGAACGCGGCTCTGGGGGTCGACCCCGACAGTAGGTTCATCGAGCAGCAGGACTTTTGGCTGGTGGACAATGCCGCAGGCGAAATTGAGGCGCCGCCGCATGCCGCCGCTGAACTGTTTGACGGGCTCGCGGGCGCGCTCCTCGAGGCCGGTGATGGCGAGCACTTCCTGAATGCGCTGCCGCAGTAAAGGATTGCGCATGCCCTGCGTGCCGCCCCAGTAGTTGAGGTTTTCGAGAGCGGAAAGGTCGTCGTAGAGCGAGATTTCCTGGGGGACGACGCCAAGCACGCGGCGGGCGGCCGGGCCCTCGCGCACCACGTCGTGGCCCATGATGCGGACATGGCCGGCGGTGGGGGTGAGAAGGCTGGAAATGCACCCGATGGTAGTGGTCTTGCCCGCGCCGTTGGGGCCGAGAAGTCCGAAGATCTCACCGGGATGGGCGGTGAAGGAGATGCCATCGACGGCGGTGAGAGTGCCGTAGCTTTTGCGGAGCTGGTCGACTTCGATCACTGTGAGAGCAAGGTACCACGGACGGCTGCCGGATGGGTGGCGGCGCGGACGGAACGTTTAAATCGGACGACGAAAGGGGCGGATGGCGGACAGGCGGTACGGCATCCTCGGTTGGGGCGCATAAAAGAAAGAATATTCACCGCAGAGACGCGAGACACGGAAAAAACCTAAAACAAAGTCAAAACCGGAGGGCACAGAGGTGGCTGAGGACACAGAGGGGTAAAGGCCCCGGGTATCGGTGTCTCAGTGGCCTCGGTTCGCGAAAATCGTCGCGGCGTGCGAAGATTCTGGCCTTAGTAGTACGAAGGCGCCCTTTGCCTTGCGTACACGTGCGCTCGGACCTTCATATCGCGCGCTTCTCTCTGTTGGGGTGCTTAACCGTTTTGGGGGTTCCGACTGTTCAGTCCCAGCAACCGCTCCCTTACTTACGGTCGCAGCTCTGTTACGGTTGCCTCGTGTTTGCAGGTACTTACAGAGCCGCGACCGTAAGGGAGCGGTCCGCGGACGCCCATTCCCCCAGATCGGTTAAGCACCCTCTCTGCTGTTGACATCCGACAACAAGTGCGCCATCCTCTATTGTAGGCATCCGACAACATGAGCCAGGAATCGAAGATCGACCTTTTGCAGGGAACCGTGGACCTGCTGATTTTGCGAACCTTGCAGGCGGGTCCGCTGCACGGCTGGGGCATTTCGGAGCGCATCCAGCAGATCTCCGAAGACGTTTTGCGCGTGAATCAGGGCTCGCTCTACCCGGCGCTGCACCGCCTGGAACACCAGGGCTGGATCAAGGCCGAATGGGGCGTCTCCGAACTCGGGCGGCGCGCGCGATTCTATAAACTGACCGCCGCGGGACGCAAACAATTGGAAGTGGAAACCAAAACCTGGGCGCGGATGGCGGGCGCCATCGGCCGGGTGCTGGAAATGGCGTGATATGGGCTGGACCGATCTGTATCTACGGCTGCGCGCTCTCGTGCGCCGCGGCCGCGCCGAGGGCGAACTCGACGAAGAGCTGCGCTTCCACATGGAAATGGAGGCGCGCAAGCAACGGGCCGCGGGCGTGACCGACGAAGAGGCCAAGCGCAGCGCGCACGCTCTGTTCGGCGGCGTGGAGCAGGTGCGCGAAGAGTGCCGCGACGTCCGCGGCCTGAGCTTCCTCGAGAATTTGGCGCGGGATATCCGCTACGGTGCGCGCCTGCTGCGGAAAACGCCGGTGTTTACGGCCATCGCGGTGCTCTCGCTGGCCATCGGAATCGGGGCCAATACCGCGGTCTTCAGCCTGGTAAACACCGTCATGCTGCGCATGCTGCCGGTGCGGAGTCCGGAGCAGTTGGTGGTGGCGAAATGGGGCGCGCACAAGAGTCTGGACATCAGTGCCAACTGGGCCACGGGTGGCGACGACGGGCACGGCGGTTGGACGGAAAATGTTTTTTCCTGGGCAGCCTTTTCGGAAATGCGCCGGCGCAACGGCGCACTGCGCGATGCGATCGGATTTTCTCCTCTCGGTCCGGTGAGCGTGATGGCTAACGGCCAAGCCTTGCCGACGGGCGCGATGGTGATCTCGGGGAATTACTTCCAGGCGCTCGGCGTAAGAACGGCCATCGGGCGCCCTATCCTCGATGACGATGATAAGGCGGACGGATTCCCTTCAGCCGTAATCGCCTACCGTTTCTGGGAGCGTGCGTTTGCCCGGGAACCCTCGGCCATTGGGAAGACTCTCTACGTCAATGGACAGCCCTGCACCATCGTTGGCGTCACGCCGAAGGAATTTTTCGGAGTCTCGCCCGGCGGGTTCATGATGACTCCTCAAGTGGACATCATGCTGCCGATTCGGTTCCGCGATCGCATGCAAAATGTCGGCCAGAAGCCCGTCGCCTGGTTCGTGGGCGACTTGCTTTGGATTCAGGTGATGGGCCGGCTGAAGCCGGGGAGCGAGGCGGCCGCCAAAAGCGAACTTTCGGCCATCGTCAAGGCGAACTTGCCGGAGAGCGCCAGAAGCGCACTGGGGACGGAAGCGCCACGCGTCTATCTGGACCCCGGCGGGCAAGGGCTGGACAGCCTGCGGCGCGCTTTCCGCCAGCCTCTGTTGATTTTGATGTCGGTGGTGGGTCTGACTCTGCTGATGGCCTGCGCTAATCTCGCCGGCCTGTTGCTGGCGCGGGCCGCAGCACGGCAAAAGGAGATCATGCTGCGATTGGCCGTAGGGGCCAGCCGGAGCCGGCTGGTTCGACAGTTGCTCGTGGAAGGCGCGGTGCTTTCGGCTGCCGGTGCGGTAGCGGCCCTGGCATTCGCCTGGTGGGGCGTGCGAGCTCTGGTAGCGATGGCGGCGTCCGGTTCGGCGCCGATCCCCGTGGATGTGTCTCCGGACGCGCGAGTCTTCGCGTTCACCGCCGCCGTCTCGCTGGCGACCACGTTTCTCTTCGCGTTGGCGCCGGCTCTGCGCGCCACCCGGGTAGACGTGGCGGGTGGTTTGAAACAGGACACAGCAGCGGCGCCGGCGATTCGCAGCTTCGGCATGGGCAGCGTTTTGGTAGTCGTGCAAGTTGCGGTGGCGCTGGTGCTGCTGGTAGGCGCGACGCTTTTTACTCGCTCCCTTGCCAACCTGCGATCTCTGCCGCTGGGCTTCAATCAGCATAACGTGGTGGTCTTCGACATCGCTCCCGGAGAGAACGGGTATGACGAGGTCCGTGGAAATCAGCTTTACATGCGGCTCAGGGAACGGTTGAACCAGACTCGCGGCGTGATGCGCGCAAGTCTTTCGAGGTATCGCCTGATCGGCGGCTGGGTATCGAACGGTCCCATTCTGCCGGACGGGAAGCCGGATCCGAAAGGCGTGCAGTCCGACTGGAATCTGGTTGGACCGGACTTTTTCGAAACCACGGGAATTCCGGTCATCGCGGGGCGCGGCCTGGAGCTGCGTGACATGGCGCCCACTCCGCGCGTCGCCGTGATGAATGAAACTTTGGCGCGCCAATGCTTCGGCGGGGAGTCGCCCGTGGGAAGAAGGTTCCGCGTGTCGTGGCGGAAAGATTGGGACGTGGAAGTGATCGGAGTGGTGAAGGACGCCAAGTTCGATCGCCTGCGCGGAGACCCCCCGGCCACATTCTACGCACCGTATACCCAGGCGACATACGGTTTCCAGCCGCAGATGAGCTTTGAGGTGCGCACCGCGGGAAATACCGCCGAGGCGATCGCCGGCATCAGGCGTGCCGTGGCGGACGTCGACCGCACTCTGCCCATCATGAACGTCAAAACGCAGGAAACGCAGATCGACGATTCGCTTACCCAGGAGCATGTATTCGCAACGCTTGTGAGCCTGTTCAGCGCCATCACCCTGGCGCTGGCGTGCGTGGGGCTTTACGGGTCCGTGGCTTATACCGTGACCCGCCGCACGCGGGAACTCGGAGTTCGCATGGCGCTCGGCGCCAGCCGTATCAGGGTGCTGCGCATGTTGCTCGGGCAGGTGGCCCTCACGGTGGCCGCCGGGCTCGCTCTCGGCCTCCCGGCGACCTGGATGCTCACGCGCATCGTCGAATCGCAACTGTACGGCATCAAGCCGCACGATCCAGCCAGCATGGCGATCGCTTGCATAGGGGTCGCGTGCGTGGCGGCCGCGGCGGCGCTTCTGCCCGCGCAGCGGGCCATGCGCATCGATCCGGTGCGCGCGCTTCGCTACGAATGACGCTCAGCGGCAGCGGAACATTCGCACATAGTTGTTGGCAAAAGCTGGCGTTTGCGTCCAGACCCAACTGCGGCGGTCGTTCCATGCGGGGTCGGTGTCGCTGGCGGCGACGATGTCGATGGGGAGCGTGCGGCAGACGCTATCGAGGTCCGGTGCGGCCGTCTGGCCATCGGGCGGATAGATGCGGTCGAAGGCCGTGAACAGGGCTCGGCAGAGGGCCGGATCGCCGCCGAAAGTGCTCATGCAACTCCCATCGGCGGCAAGAGTCGGGCGTTCGGAATAAAGGAGGGCCGAAGTATCCTGCTCGGCGATGCGCGGGTTGAATTGTACGACGCCGGTTGGCGGTGTCGCGGCCGTGGCCCATTCGCCCGCTTCACGCTTGGCATAGTTGCGCTCTCCCGCGTGCCGGTCGGGCGCGAGCCAGGAAAAGATGGAGACGATTCCGCGATCGGCCAGTGGGGCGTAGAAGCGATTGATGCCGATCTCGTAGGCCGATCCGGCGGCGCCCAATACAAGCAGCGCCGTGAGGAAAGCGCGCTGCTCTCGAAAGTCCGAGACCACGTCCACGGCCAGCAATAGCAGGCCGAACTGGGCGATCAGGAAGCCGCGCCAGCCGAGATCGTTGTTGCCGATCACCGAAGAGCGAAGGAAGGTGCAGATCAGCATGCTGATCGCGATCATCAGCCACGTGGCCGATTCGGCGCGTGTGAGCGGACGCCCGCCGGCGCGATGCTTCTTCCGCCAGAGCAGCGCGGCGGCCAGAAAGAAACCGAGCTCCAGGAAGTAGTTCAAGGGCAGGGCCAGCGCGTTGACCAGAGGCAGCGTCCAACCCTTGTCGAGGCCCTGGCCCCGGAAGAGTCCATCGATGGGTGAGAACGGGCGAATCCAGAATTCGAGCGGAGGGCCCCCGAGCGCCGGGCCGCGCAGAGACAGCGCGAAGGGGATCGAAAGCGCCAGTCCGATTACGCCGGCGCCGATCAGAATGGCGCCCTCCCGCCACTGGCGCTTTGCCAGAGTGAAGATAGTCCAGGCCAGCAGAAAGATGCCGAATACAAAGGCCACGTAGATCGCCGCGCCGAACGCAGTGGCCAGTGCGGCGCCGGCAAGCAGCACATGTTGGATGCGTCCGCGGACTCCCGCCTGCTGGGAGGCAGCCCCGAGAATCAGAAAGGCCATGAGGCAGGCGATCAATCCCGAGAGATAGTGGCTCTCCCACACTGCGGTGTACACGAAGCCGTCCACCTGTTCGTTCCACCACTCCATTGCGGGACGGACGGCATGCATTCCGGCGGCCTGCAGCATCCACAGGATCACCGTCGGCAGAATATCGAGGCCGGTGACACCCAGCAGTAGGATTCCAGCGACGGCGCGGCGGCGAAAGCTGGCCGGTCCGCGGTAAGAGAACAGGCGGAAATAGAGGGCCACTAAGGCCATCGAGCCAAAGCCACACCACACCGCGCCGGCGATCCAGGCGTGGCGCGCGGTGACCAGCGAGCCGCCGGCCAGATCCACCAGAGCGCAGAGCAGCAGCCAGAAATAATGATAGCGAAGCGGGACTGGATGGCCGGGGAAGAAAAAAGGGTTGGCCGGCGGAATGCCTGTGGCGCCAATCGAGTGGATGAATTGCGTGCGAATGCAATAATCCCACGCGGCGGAGGGATACCAGGCGCGGTTGCCGATTTCGAGGTCCATGAGGGAGAAGATGGCGATCGCGGCCCAGGCGGCGAAGATGAGGACCACCACCCGCGAGTAAGGCGCGAGCGACATGGGGCGGCGGGCGGCGACTATCACGGCGTAGATCCACGAGACGGCGTAGAGGGCCCACACGACAGCCATGGAACCGAAGCGGCCGGCGAAGTAAGTGACTACCGGACAGATCGCGATTGATAGCGGGATGCTCAACGCGAGTTGGAAGGCAAAGGTGCGGCGGCGGAATTCGAACAGATCCGTGAGCCACGCGATGGCGTAGCCGGGCACGAGGACAAAAAGGGGGAACAGGCACACCCCGGCCAAGCAGCCTGCTGCATCGGCCAGCATGAAGCTGTGAGTGGGCATGGTGGGCAACTTATATAGTGAGGGAGGCGGACGTTGCGGGCAAGTGGGGCAAGAGATATCGGCCGCGGGATTACTTAGGATAGGTTGGCGGGCCAGATCAACTCAGCGGCGTAGAAGCAAATGGCCCGGCCGGCCACAAGGAGGCGCTCCGCCGGGCTCAACGCGAAGTCCGCGCCCTGCGCTCCCACAAGGCGCCGCTCCGCCCAGGCCGTCACCAGGCCCGCCGTTACGCTGAGCCCGAACCAGGGCAGCAGCCGACGCAAATCGCGCCGCTAGTCCAGCCGTCCGCGCTGCCACCAGAATATGACCAGCAACGCCGCGGGAAGCGTCGCCGTGACCGTCTTACTGAGCCAGCACGAACAGCCCGAGCGCCCACAGATAATGCGGCCTGCGGCGGGTCTGGTCGAAGCGCAGGTAGACCGGGGCCGAGGCTAAGTAGAAGACCGCCGACAAGGTGCTCTTCTGTTCCGAGATCCGGGCGACGGCTTCCACCGAGACCGGATGCACGGCGAAAATGAGGCCCGCCAGCCAGGCGCCGGGAAGCGCGAGCCGCCGCACGATCAGCACCACCAGGCAAGCGGCCAGCGCGTGTTGCGCGAGGTTGGCCAGATGGTAGCCCAACACGGCGTCGCCCCAGAGACGATGCTCCAACCAGAAGGCGCTGTGCAAGAGTGGATAGTATTGCTCCGTGGCGCCGAGATCGAACCATATGCGCCACAGGCCATGGAAGGAGCGCAATCGCGCGGCGGTGACGTGGAAGTTATCGTCCCGGATGAAGCCGCCGCGGAGGGCGGGCCAATAGGCGGCCAGGGTGGCGGCAAAAATGGATGCGTAAATGAGCCAGGAGGGCCGCGCCCCGGCGGGGGCCGGGCGGACGGCGGGTTTGTGCATCCTGGTGCGGGATTGGCCGGCGGCGGGCATGCCTAGCGGACTTCGAAAGTCACGTCTTTAGTATGCCATTGCGGATTTAGTTTTCATTGTGGAGCGGGCTTCAGCCCGCCTCTTGCGGCAGGCGGACTGAAGAGGGAGTTGCAAGATTCCCGAATCCGCTTGCTTACCCGCGCGGCTCCGCAGAAGCACGTTGAATGGCGGGTGCTTACAGAGCCGCAACCGTAAGTAAGGGAGCGGTCGCGCCATTGAGTTTTGCAACTACCTCTGAAGTCCGCCCCACTGAAAGTAGCTCTAAATAGCCTGTACTTATGCTCGTCCCGTCGGGCGGACAATATAGTTAGCTTCACACTGAGCATGGAAACGGCGGCGCGATCCGCTGCGTCCCTCACGGCAACCAAGGAGCTTTCGATGCGGCAAACTCTGATTCTGGCGGCTCTCGCAAGCATTGCGGCCCTCGCCCAGCAGGAATATCGCCTGCGCGTCACTGTCAACCTGGTTCAGGTGGATGCCACCGTCACCGATTCCAAAGGTAACCCGGTGCCCGACCTGAAAGCCTCCGACTTCCGCGTTCTCCTCGACGGCAAGCCGCAAGATCTCAAAAACTGTACTTACGTCCAGCTCAGCGGCGCGCCGGAGCCTGCGCCGGCGAAGACCGCGCCGACGAAGGAGACCAAGACCACTACGGCCGCACAGCCCGCGATGCCGGCCGCGCCCATCAAACTCGAAGACGTGCGCCGCACCATCGTGCTCTTCGTCGGCGATCTGCTCACTTCGTCCGAAAGCATGGCGGGAATTCGCGCCGGGCTGAAGAAATTTGTGGAGGAGCAAGTTCATCCGGGGGACCTGGTCGCCATCGTGCGATCCAGCGCCGGGTTGGGTGCGCTGCAGGATTTCACGCCCGATAAACGCATGCTGCTGGCGGCGGTCGACAAAGTAAGTTGGACGTCGAGCGCGATTGGGATGGGCGGCGCCGAGGCGTACGCGCCAATCGGGCAGCCCGGCCTGGTGGGGGGCATCCCGGACATGTCGCTCAACCTGGCTCAAGAGGACAAAATCGACTCCACCAATCGGGCCACCTTGGAAACCACGGCATCTCTCCAGCGGGTGATCCGAGGCATGGCCGATCTGCCGGGCAGAAAGTCCGTCGTCCTGCTCACCGACGGGCTGCGCCTCGCCAGCCCGAACGAGAAAAATCCCTTCGACGGCACTACCGATATCGGTACGGGAGCTTTTCTGAGCCCGATCTACGCAAGTATGCGCCGCTTGGCGGACGAATCGGTGCGTGCGGGCGTGGTGTTGTATGCCATCGACACCCGCGGACTAAACTCGTTGCGCGCCCAGGCGTCCGACCGGTTGGCGCCGCCGGAAGCGCCGCCCGGCCGTGGCTCCGCGCCCACCGTACCGATTGACCCTCAGGCCATGACCCAGGCCCGGCGCGACGAGTACAGCGAGAACCAGTGGGGCGGCATTTTCCTGACCGCCCAGACCGGCGGGTTCATGGTCACCGAATCCAACCGCATTGAGGCTGGCCTGGAGCGCATCATGGCTGACCAGCGGGGCTATTACCTGCTCGGGTTCCAACCTCCGGAAGAGTCCATGCAGCCCGACTTTGCGGGCACGCCCGAGTACCACCGCCTGAAAATCGAGGTGCTTCGGCCCGGCCTCAAAGTCCGCTCCCATACCGGCTTTTTCGGCATTGGCGACGAGGAAAGCATTGCGGCGCGCCCGGAGCTGCAACTGTCGAAGGCGCTCGATTCTCCGTTCAGGACCGCCGATATCAACCTGGAAGTGGAGACCAGTTACGTGAGCGCGAAAAAGGACTACTTCATCCGCGCCACGCTCTACATCGATGGCAAGGACGTGGTTTTCAGCGGCCCGCCGGTTCACCGCACGGGCCTGGTGCACGTGGTGCTCCGAGCCTTCAACGCCAACGGAGGGACGCTCCAGGGTGGCATCGACCAGATGCGCCGCATCGACGTGAACGAAGACGGCTACGAGCGGGCGCAAAAGTTCGGCCTGATCTATACCACGCTGCTGCCCGTCGCGAAGCCGGGGCCGTACGAGGTTCGCGCGGCGTGCCAGGACAAGGCCACCGGCAAAGTCGGCACGGCCGCGGATTTTGTGTCCATCCCCCAGCCGAAGGGGGAGGGTTTGCGGATGTCCGGCATTATTTTCCAGCATGCTCTGGGGACCGACGATCACGTGGTGCCGGCGATGGGGCCCAGCGCTTACGCCGCCGGCCAGAGCGCCCGGTTCGCGTTCCAGATTACCTCGCTTGGGCCGAAGCCCAAAGTGGAACAATTGGAGATACGGACCCGTCTTTTCCGGGACGGCGTCGAGGTATGGCAGAGCGCGGCGATGCCCCTTGTGACCGATGCGACGAAGACGGCGGGACTCTTCGCCAGAGGATCTTTGGACGTGCCGAAGGGCCTCGATCCGGGGAACTACATGGTTCGCGTGGATATCGGCGACAAGACACAACCGGACACCGTCAGCGCATGGCAGTGGGCCAAGCTTACCCTGCGGTAGATGGGGTGGGCTTCAGCCCGCTCCTGGACTCTGGCCGTTTCATGGCACGCAGTTGGCAGTCCGGTGGGGCAGGCAATCTTGCCTGCAGGCCGCCTTTCAGGCGGCCTTAGGCGGGCTGAAGCCCGCCCCTGGAGTTTGGCCTTTCTTAGTGGGGCAGGCTTCAGCGGGGATCCGCCCTTTGGGCAGTCTCTAGCGCCAGAAACCGTGCCACGGCCTGACGAATTTCTCTGGCTTCGCTACGGGCGCGCCGAAGGGCACGAAGCCGGAGGAAATTCCCCGAGTCGGGCTGAAGCCCAATACTCTTCACTTAAGTATTTTGATGAGATCTGCATAATTCGTGTGGTCCGGTCGGTTTCGCCCGCGGATCACTGGGAACTTGGTTTGATTCCGTTTCACACCGCGGCGCTTCCC
>Ga0326727_10003667_pt1 | contig 48397 bp, 45 predicted proteins | sample MB2enrmetagenome_FD_207643 | JGI IMG/M metagenome (GOLD analysis project Ga0326727, IMG submission 207643) | Lab enriched peat soil microbial communities from McLean, Ithaca, NY, United States - MB29MY | ecosystem: Environmental > Terrestrial > Soil > Wetlands > Peat | place: USA: New York... | reverse complement strand
TTCCGGTCGGAAGCAAATCCGGACCGATCAAATGACCCAATCCTGCTGGTCAATGTACTGCCCCTTCAAGAAATCAATGATCTGCGCCACGCACTCGGACGGAGTCTGCTGGTCCGTGTGCACCACAATCTCGGCGGCGTTCGGTGGCTCGTACGGTGCAGACACACCGGTGAAGTTCGCGATCTGGCCGGCGCGCGCCTTCTTGTAGAGGCCCTTCGGATCACGTTCTTCGCACACCGCCAGCGGCGCGTCGACGAACACCTCGATAAACTCGCCTTCATCCACCAATGACCGTGCCAGCCGCCGATCATCGCGATACGGCGAGATGAACGCGGTGATGACCAATACGCCCGCGTCCATAAGCAGCCTCGCCACCTCCGCGACGCGCCGAATGTTCTCCGTGCGGTCTTCGGGAGAGAAACCGAGGTTGGCGCTGAGGCCGTGGCGAATATTGTCGCCGTCGAGGATGTACGTGTGCAGACCCTTCACGAACAATTCGCGCTCCAGCTCCGAAGCCACCGTCGATTTTCCCGCCCCCGACAGTCCCGTCAGCCAGACGATCGCGCCCTTGTGATGGTTACGCCGTTCACGCGCCTCGCGGGTGATTTTGCCCGCCGACCAGAAAATATTCTGGCTTTTCACGCCCGACAATACCTGCCGCCGGTCCGGATATTCGCCCTTCGAAATCACACCGCCACCGCACACCTGATAATGGTCGATCAACACGAACCGTCCCGTATTGACAATCCAATCAGCGTTGTCGAGGGCAATTGGCCGCTTCGTGCGGATCGTCACCTCCGCCACGTCGTTGCGGGCGATGTACGAACGCGACTTCGTGTCGATCTCCGCCAGGGTCGAGGCATCGATCAGTTTTTCGATGGACTGGATCTGGCACTCAACTTCTTCGGTAGTCAGCTTCAGCTTGATCCGGCGGCTCACTTCCAGGTTCTGACGCCCGAGCCAGAACAGTTTCGCATTGAACACGTCGGTTTCAATCGGCGCATCCTCTTCGCTGGACCCGATCTGGCCGCGCTCGACGAAAATCTGTTCGGTCAATGTGATCCCGACCGATTCTCCCGCATGGGCGTGCTGGCGCGTCCCGTGTGGCCAACTCTCGATCGACTTGACGGTGCTGACTTTGTTGCGTGGCGAGAACAGAATCTTGTCGCCCACGCGCAGCGTACCGGCTTCCACGCGTCCGGCCAAAATGCGGCGGTGGTCGAATCGATAGACATCCTGGATCGGGAACCGTAAGGGAAGATGTTGGGGTGGCGCGGCGACCTGAAAACGGTCGAGCGCTTCCAGGACCGTCGGGCCGTTGTACCACGGCATGTGCGACGATTTCGTCGCGACGTTGTCCCCCTTCGCGGCCGCGATGGGGATAAACAGTCTCGGTTCGACACCAAACTGCTTGAGAAATGCACGGTATTCATCCTCAATCGATTTGAATACCTTGTCGCTGTAATGGCGCAGGTCCATCTTGTTCACCAGGACCGCGATCTGGTTGATCCCCAACAACGAGAGAAGGAAACCATGACGCCGGGATTGTTCCTGCACGCCTTCGCTGGCGTCGATCAGCAGCAATGCGGCCTCGGCGCTCGCCGCGCCCGTCACCATGTTCTTGAGAAATTCCTTGTGCCCCGGCGCGTCGATGATGACGTAGGGCCGTTTCGGCGTGCGAAACCAGATTTGCGCCGTGTCGATGGTGATATTCTGATCGCGCTCGGCCTGCAAACCGTCCATCAAAAACGCCCACTCGAACGGCATCCCGCGCTTCTCACATGCCGCCTTGATCTTTTCGTATTTCCCCTCGGATAGCGATCCCGTGTCATAAAACAAGCGACCGACCAGCGTCGACTTGCCGTGATCCACATGCCCCACGATGACAATCTTCAGTTGTTCACTCTGTTGCATAACCAAATCCACCACCGTGGCTCACATGTACCCATCCCGCCGCAACTTCTCGAACGCGTCTTCGCTCTCCTGGTCCTGGGCTCGCACGCTGCGCTCGCTCCGTTTGGTCGTGCGCAACTCTTCGCGAATCTTCTCGTAGCTGTCGGCGTTTGACTCGATCGCGAACGTGCACGGGACGCACCCGAGGCTCCGATAGCGCTTCCCGTTCTTGGCGAAGTACAGCGATACATTCGGGATCTTCTCACGCTCGGCGTACTCCCAAATGTTCATCTCCGTCCAGTGCAACAACGGATGGACCCGCAGGTGCGTACCGCCCGCGAGATCCGTATTGAACTGGTCCCACAACTCCGGTGGCTGGTCTTCGACATTCCATTCCATGTTCTTGTCCCGCGGCGAGAAATAGCGCTCCTTCGCGCGCGTGGGATCTTCGTCGCGCCGCACACCGACGATCAGCCCGCCGTACCTCTCGCGGTCGACGATCTTCTTCAGGTTCTCCTTCAGCAATGCCGAGCAGCAATTGACCCGGCCGCGCGTGTGGTTCATCCCCTGCGCCAGCGCTTCGTCGTTGCGCGCGATTACGAGGTTGAGCTTCCATTCCGTCGTCAACCGGTCCCGCAACTCCACCAACTCGGGCATGTCGAAACTCGTCTCCATGAACACGCACGGGAATGGCACGTGGCCGAAAAACGCCTTGCGCGCCAGCCACAGGATCGTTTGCGAATCCTTGCCCACGCTCCACAGCATCGCCAACCGCTCAATCTTGTTGAACGCCTCGCGGATGATGAAGATGCTCTGGTTCTCCAGCCTGTCGAGATGATCCATAATCAAAAATCCCGGCGCCGCACCGTCAAATATTCGCCGCGAACGTGTGCAGGCCGCACTCCTTCTTGTCCGAGCCCGCCCAGCGACCCGCGCGCTCGCTCTCTCCGTCCTTCACCGCGCGCGTGCAGCACTCCGGCCAGCAACCGATGCTCGGATAACCCTGGTCGTGCAGTGGATTGTAATGAAGTTGGTGGCTGATGATGTACCACCAGACCTTCTCCTTGTCCCAGGCTGCCAGCGGATTGATCTTGAGATAGCGGTGACCCTGGGGCGTCTCCTGCAATTGCAGGATCTTCGCCCCCTTGCGGCTCTCGCCCTGACTGCGGCGCAATCCCGTGACCAGCGCGTCGAGTTCCGGCAGCTTTTTCTGCAAGGGCAACACCTTGCGCATATAGCAGCACTTGTCCGGTTCGCGTTTGTACAACTCGGCTCCGTATTTCTCCCCCTGCTCCTCGGGCGTCAACTCGGGGTGCAGCCGTTCGATTGTGATCCCGTACTCCTGTTCGATCCTGTGAATCAGTTCCACGGTCTCCTTGAAGAAAAATCCCGTGTCGATTGTGAAAACCGGGATGCGCGGCGTGACCTTGCGCGTCGCAATGTCGATCAGCACCAGCCCTTCGGGACCAAACGCGGAAGAAATGGCGACGCGCGAACCAAAACTGTCCGCCGCCCACTGCAAAATCTCGCGCGGCTCACGATCTTCGAACTCCGCCGCCAGATTCCGGATCTCTTCCGCTGTGAACTTCACGTTCGCTCCCTACCCTTCAATCACGTTGATCTCGACCGGCTCGACCTTGACACCGAGACCTTCCAGCCATTTGATGGCCTTCTTGATCTCATCGCGGGTGCCGACCAACTCCAGCGAGACGATCCCGACCTCCTCTGTCACGCTGGCCTGCCGAATGTTGGTCACCACCTTGAACTTGTGGCCCAGTTCATAAATAGCCGGCTGCTGGATGACCTTTTTCGGATAGGTCAGCCAGAGACGCTTGGTCTCTTTCGCCGCCGTGGCGGCCTTTTTCGTTTTTGCCATGTCTTCCTTGATCGCGACCTTGGTTTAGCCACCCGCAATGGCCGGTATGACGGAAATCTCGTCCCCGTCCTTCACCGGCGTGCCCTTGCCCTGGGCAAATCGAATGTCCTCGTCGTTCAAATACACGTTCACGAACCGGCGCAGCTCTCCGCGCTCATCACAAATCCGCTCCTTCAACCCCGGGTACTGCGTCTCCAAACTGTCAATGATGTCTTGGATCGTCGTGCCCGAGGCTTGCACAATGTCCTTGTCCTTCGTCAACTTCCGCAACGGTGTTGGAATCCGCACATTTATCGGCATAATTGTTTCTCCTTCTCCTGATCAATTCTACTTGTCCAACAAGGCCGAAAACTCGTGCAGATGCGGCCCGATGACCTGCGCCTCGCCACACTTGCCGCTCACCGCTTCCTGCGTCTTCAGCCCATGGCCCGTAATGCACAACACCAGCGACTCGCCCGGCTTGATCCGGCCTGCCTCCACCAACCGCTGGGTCGCCGCGACGGTCGTGCCGCCCGCGGTCTCTGCAAAAATCCCTTCCGTCTCCGCCAGCAACCGGATTCCCGCCACGACCTCCTCGTCGTTGGGGTTCTCCGCCCAGCCGCCCGTCTGTCTCATCGTCTGGATCGAGTAAAACCCGTCCGCCGGGTTGCCGATGGCCAGCGATTTCACGATCGTTTGCGGTTTGCTCACCGGCTTGATGATGTCCGCCCCGGCCTTCATCGCGTTCACAATCGGCGCACACCCTTCGGCCTGTGCCCCATGAATGGAACATGGATGCTCGTCCACCAGGCCCAGTTTCACAAACTCTTTGAAGGACTTGTGGATTTTCGTGATTAGCGACCCACCCGCCATCGGCACCACCACGTGGTCCGGCAACCGCCAGCCCAGTTGCTCGATGATCTCGTAGCCCATGGCTTTCGAGCCTTCGGCGTAATAGGGCCGGATGTTCACATTCACAAATGCCCAGCCGTATCTTCCAGCGATCTCGCTGCACAGACGGTTCACTTGGTCGTACGTGCCACGGATGCCGATGACGTTTGTTCCATAGACAAGCGAACCGAGCACCTTCCCTGTCTCCAGATCTGCGGGAATGAACACGTAACTCTTCAAACCGCCACTCGCGGCGTTCGCCGCCACCGAGTTCGCTAGGTTGCCTGTCGACGCGCACGCGACGATCTCAAACCCCAGTTCCCGCGCCCGCGACAGCGCCACGCTGACCACCCGATCCTTGAACGACAATGTGGGATAATTGACCGTGTCGTTCTTGATCCAAACTTCCCGCAAGCCCAGCCGCTTGGCAAGGCGATTGGCCCTCACCAGTGGCGTGAAGCCAACCTGAAAACCAATCGTCGGTTCGCCCTCGATCGGCAGCAGTTCACGATACCGCCACATGTTCGTGGGTCGCGAGGCAATCTTGGCGCGTGTCAAAACGGTCTTGATCAGGCCGTAATCGTAATCCACCTCCAGCGGCCCGAAGCAGAACTCGCACACATGCAGCGCCTCCTTCGGGTAATGCCGTCCGCACTCGCGACACTTTAAACTGGTGAAGTATCCATGTTTTGCCTTCATCCCATCTCGCTTTCTTCACCAAGTGGCGGTCACCGCGCCAAGAGGCAAAAAAAAACCTCTTCAACATCCCCGATGACGGGTGACGATGAAGAGGCATCCAAACAGCTTGATTGCTCTCCCTCATCTTCCCCCGCTCCCGACTCGCGTCGGGCCTCGGAGCTGGAATTGGCACCTTGTCTTCCGCCACCCTCTGGTGACGGAACGGTTGCCGCGGTTTCTACGGGCCAGTCCCTCGACCGCTCTTGATGAGTTTGCTGCTCCACCCATGCGGAACAACGGAGGGACTATATCAAAGAACAAATGCCTGTCAATGCCCTAGATGTAGTACATCTCGGGACGACTTTTGGCCTCCGTACATAGCTGCTCGAAGGTCACGTCGTCCGCCGCGCGTTCGGCGGCCTCCTTGATCCGCCGCCACGCGCGTTTGATCTCCTCCGGACACCGTGCCTCCCTCAGCAATGGCATCTCCAGCACATCCCCCTGCACCGCCCGGAGAACGTCCCCAACCGTAATCTCTCGCGGCGTCTTGGCCAGCGCATAGCCGCCCGCCTTTCCCCGCCGGCTCTGAATAAGTCCCTTGCTCTTCAACTCGATCAGGATTTGCACGAGATAGTTCGCCGGGATCGCCTCACTCGATGCAATTTCCTCAATCCGCAGCGGCCTCACGTTCGGGTGATGAAGCGCCAAAGCCTCCACCGCCCGACACGCATAATCGCTTTTAACCGATGCCTTCATGTAATCCTAAGTATCTTACCAATATTGCTTTATTTTAACATGACTCCGCATCTTGTCAACCCCCTGTTTCCGACCCGGAATAATCTTGTAGAACATTCTAGCCTATCGCCACTTATACATAAAAAAAAAGTACTGCATTTTGTGCGAATATCGTTGCAGAATTATCTGAACTTACGCTATATTTTTTGTATCAAAGGAGGAGGGGGTTGCTAATGTCCAGCAAGCTTCTGGAAAAGACACGTATTGTGGAAAAATCACTTTCAAAGGATCGAGATCAGGTGGTCGAAAGCCTCGGCGCCAGCGATTACACCGCTGACAAAATTCAAAAACTCGAGGGCGTTGAGGCGGTGCGCAAGCGCCCCGCGATGTACATCGGCGATACGGGCGAGCGTGGTCTTCACCACCTCGTTTACGAGGTCGTCGACAACTCCATCGACGAAGCGCTCGCGGGTTTCTGCAAACACATTGATGTCGTGATCCACGTTGACAACTCCATCACCGTCGTCGACGACGGCCGCGGCATTCCCGTCGACATGCACAAGACGGAGAAGAAACCCGCCGTCGAAGTGGTTCTGACCATTCTTCACGCTGGTGGCAAGTTTGATAAGAAGTCCTACACCGTATCGGGCGGTCTGCACGGTGTCGGTGTGACCTGCGTCAATGCCTTGAGTGAATGGCTCGAAGTCGAGGTGAAGCGCGATAGCAAGGTCCATCATATGCGCTTCAAGCGGGGCAAGACCGCGTCGAAGCTCGAGGTCATCGGCAAGGCCAAGGGCACGGGCACGAAAATTACGTTCAAGGCTGACAGCGAGATCTTCCCGGTCATCGAATACAAGTACGACATCCTCGCCAATCGCCTGCGCGAACTCGCGTTCCTGAATCGCGGCATCGAAATCTCGCTGAAAGACGAGCGCAACAAACGCGAAGACCTCTTCAAGTTCAACGGCGGCATCGAAGAATTCATCAAGCACATCAACCGCGCCAAGGAACCGCTCCACCCGAAGGTCATCTACGTCTCCAAGGAGAAGGACGGCATCGCCGCCGAGGTCGCGATCCAATACAACGAAGGCTACAACGAGTCTGTCTACAGCTACGCCAACAACATCAACACCATCGAGGGCGGCACGCACCTCAGCGGGTTCCGCTCGGCGCTGACCAAGGCCATTAACCAATACTCCCGGTCCAATAACCTGCTCAAGGAAAAGGATCCGTCGCTCACAGGAGACGACCTTCGCGAAGGCCTCACCGCCGTCATCAGTGTCAAGGTTCCCAACCCGCAGTTCGAGGGACAAACCAAAACCAAGCTCGGGAATGGCGAGGTCGATGGCATCGTTTCCTCGATTGTGTACGAAGGTCTGATGACCTTCATGGAGCAGAACCCGCCCATCGCGCGCCGGATCGTCGACAAATCACTCACGGCCGCTCGTGCGCGTGAAGCCGCCCGCAGAGCCCGCGAAGCGGTCCGTAAAGGGGCGCTCACGGGTGGCGGACTGCCCGGCAAACTGGCGGATTGTTCGGAGAAAAGCCCGGAGGAATGCGAACTTTACATCGTGGAAGGTGATTCCGCCGGCGGTTCGGCTAAACAGGGTCGCAATCGCCAATTCCAAGCTGTTCTACCGATTCGCGGCAAATTGCTCAATGTCGAAAGGGCGCGCGATGACCAGATGTTCAACAACAATGAGATTCGCGCCATGATTACGGCCATCGGCACCGGCATCGGTGAACGCGAGGGCGAGGGCGCCTTCGATATCAACAAGCTCCGCTACCACCGCATCGTCATCATGACCGACGCCGACGTCGATGGTTCGCACATCCGCACGTTGTTGCTGACATTCTTCTACCGAAAAATGCCGCAACTCATTGAACGCGGCTACGTGTACATCGCCCAGCCGCCGCTCTATAAAGTCAAACGCAAGAAGCGCGAGGAGTACGTCGAGAACGACGATCAGATGAGCCGCATCCTCATCGAACTCGGCTCCGAAGACTCGCGCCTATTCCGACTCAAAGACAAAAAGGAATTCTCCGGTCAGCAGTTGGTCTCCGTCCTCGAATCATTGCAGGAATTGGAGAAGCTCGTCGATACCATCGAGCGTCGGGGCATTAAATTCGAGGGTTACCTCGCCGCGCGCGACGAGAAGTCCGGCGAGTTTCCGTCGTATGCCATGCGAATCAAGGAGAACGGTGTGGTCACCTTCGAGTTTGCGCGCACGGACAAGGAATGGTCGAAGCTTTGCGACAAGTACGATGTCTACCTCGACGAAGAGTCCGCTCCCGAAGCGAAGAACGGCGACAAGGACAAGGGACCGCAGGTTAAGCCGTTGGAATTGACCGAGTCCAACAGCATCCAGTCCGCCATCGAAACCCTCGAGAAGAAGGGGTTCAATCTCGACCATTACGCCACGCAGGAAAAGCCTCTCTTTGAATTGGTGGAAGGGAGCGCTACCGTTGCCGATACTGGGGAGGGTGAGTCCTCTGGCGAGCCGCAGCAGGCTAAAGCTACGGCAAAGGGCAATGCCAAGTCCGACGCCCAAAAGCCCAAGGCGAAGATTGAGGAACGGCGTTCCGAAATTCATTCCATCCCGCAGATTTTGGAGCAGATCAAGGAAACAGGGAAACGGGGACTAACGATCCAGCGCTACAAAGGTTTGGGTGAAATGAATCCCGAACAACTTTGGGAGACTACGATGGATCCGGAGCGACGCAAGATGCTCCAAGTAAAATTGATGGACGCGAAAGGTGCCGACGACATTTTCTCGATTCTTATGGGCGATGACGTCGCGCCGCGCCGCCAGTTCATCGAGGACAACGCGCTCAACGTCCGCAATCTCGACATCTGATTCGCGCCGTGACGCCCGAGACTCAGGACTTGATCAATCTACGGCTCGCGCAGGCCGCCGAGAGCTTGAAGGAGGCGCGTCTGCTGACCGACCAGAAGATGTGTCGGGGCGCAATGGATCGGGTGTATTTCACGATGTTTTATTGCGCGTGCGCGCTGTTGGCGACAAAGGAATTCGGGCCGTCCCGCGACGGCAATGTGGCCGCCAAGTTTCATCGCGAGTTCATCAGAACGGGCCTGATCCCCCGTGAGATTGGGGAGCGGTTCAAGAAGGCGACGCAATTGCACGAAGACGCCGGCATCGGCCCGCAAGCGCCGCCGGATTGTAAGCGGATGAGGGAATTGATGGCTGACGCTGAGAATTTTGTAACAACAACCAAGCTGTTCGTGGGGAAATAACAGGAATTTAATTATGTTCGCACAAAACGAAAAGCTGACTCCGATCAACATCAGCGAGGAGATGAAGACCTCATTCCTCGACTATTCAATGAGTGTCATCGTCGCGCGGGCGCTGCCCGATGCGCGCGACGGCCTGAAGCCATCCCAGCGCCGTGTGCTTTACGTGATGCACGAACTTGGATTGCAGCCGGGGCGTCCGTTCCGCAAATGCGCCAAGATCTGCGGCGACACGTCTGGCAATTATCATCCCCACGGCGAAGCAGTCATCTACCCAACCCTCGTGCACATGGCGCAGGAATTCGCGATGCGGTATCCACTGGTCGACGGACAAGGCAATTTTGGTTCGGTGGATGGGGACCCGCCCGCGGCCATGCGGTACACCGAGGCGCGCCTGATGCCTCTTGCGGTCAAGCTGATGCAGGACCTTGACAAGGACACGGTAGATTTCCAGCCGAATTACGACGAGTCGCGCACCGAGCCGACACTTTTCCCGGCCGGATTCCCCAATCTCTTATGTAACGGCAGCACGGGCATCGCGGTCGGCATGGCTACGAACATCCCGCCGCATAATTTGAGCGAAATCATCGATGCCTGTTGCGCGTTGATTGAAAATCCGGAGACGGACCTCAAAGACGTTGCCAAGTTTATCAAGGGCGCCGACTTCCCCACAGGCGGCGTCATCTGCGGCAAGCAGGGTATCAAGGATTACCTGCTCACAGGCCGCGGCAGCCTGAAGATTCGCGGCCGCATCGGCATCGAGGAGGTCAAGGGCGGCAAGGAACGCCTGATCATTTCCGAGATCCCGTACAACGTCAACAAGGCCACCCTGATCGAGCGCATGGCGCAGCTCGTCAACGAGAAGAAACTCGACGACATCAGTGACATCCGCGACGAGTCCAACAAGGACGGCATCCGCGTGGTGATCGAGTTGAAACGTGATGCGATTCCGAAGGTCGTCATCAACAACCTCTTCAAGTACACGCAGCTCGAAGACACCTTCGGCGTCATCATGCTCGCGCTCGACCACGGTCGTCCGCGCGAGATGAACATCAAGCAGATGATCGAGTGCTACATCGCGCATCGCAAGGAAGTCATCACCCGGCGCACGAAGTTCGAGCTGCAAAAGGCCGAGGACCGCGCCCACATCCTCGAAGGATTCCGCATCGCGCTCGACAACATCGACGCCGTCGTCAAGATCATCCGGAACGCCGACGACCGCGAGGATGCGAAGAAGAAGTTGATGGACAAATTCAAGCTGTCCGAACTTCAATGCAACGCCATCCTCGAGATGCGCCTCTACCAGCTCACGGGCCTCGAACGCGACAAGATCGAGGAGGAATACCTCGAACTCATCAAGCGCATCGAGTACCTCAAGAGCCTCCTGGCGAGTGAGAAGAAACTCATGGGCGTCGTGAAAACCGAGTTGCTCGAAGTCAAAGAGAAGTACGGCGACGCGCGCCGGACGGACATCGTGGCCGACGAGGGCGAGATCAACATCGAAGATCTCATCGCCAATGAAGCCTGCATCGTCACCATTTCGCACCAGGGCTACATCAAGCGCACCGCCGTCACCGCCTACCGTTCGCAACGTCGCGGCGGCAAGGGTGTGATCGGCATGGAACAGCGCGAGGAGGATTTCATCGAGCATCTCTTCACCTGCTCCACCCACGATTACATCATGTTCTTTACGGAGGAAGGCCGCGTCTATGTCGAGAAGGTCTATGAACTTCCCGAAATGGGTCGCGCCGCAAAAGGCAAGAGCCTCGCCAACTTCCTGCAACTCCGTCCCGATGAAAAAGTCTCCGCGCTCATCCGTGTGAAGGAATTCACCGACAAGCAATATCTCTTCATGGCCACCAAGGTCGGTATCGTCAAGAAAACCAATCTCGGCGAATATGCCAACCCGCGCAAAGGCGGCGTCATCGGCATCAAGATCGAACAGGGCGACCGCCTCATCGGCGTCAAGCTTACCAACGGCAACAACGAAATCGTCCTCGTCACCAAGGACGGCATGAGCATCCGGTTCCACGAGGAAGAGGCCCGCGACATGGGCCGCGCCTCCGTCGGCAACTGGGGTATCCGCCCGGACAAGGGTGATTATGTCATCGGCGTCGAAATCGTCGACATCAATGCCACGCTCCTCGTCGCCGGCGAACACGGCATCGGCAAACGCACCCCGTTTGATGAATACCGCGTCCAGTCTCGCGGCGGCAAGGGCATCATCACCATGAAGACCACCGACAAGGTCGGCAGTGTCGTCGGCGCCCTCACCGTGACCGACGCTGATGAAATCATGCTCACGACTTCTCAGGGCCAGACCGTGCGCACCAACTGCAAAGACATCCGCATCGCCGGCCGCAACACCCAGGGCGTCAAACTTATCAACCTCAACGAAGGCGACAAACTCGTCGCCATCGCCCGCGTCATCAGCGAGCAGCAGGAAGAAGCCGCCGAATCAGCGGAAGGCGACAAGAGCGACAAGAAGTCATAGGGTGGACGCGATCCGCGTTTCTACAATTCGCGCTCTGCCCAAGCGTTTGCGTAATGTACAATTGAACGTCGCGGATGAAGCTCGAGCTCTCATGCAGCCTGTGCCTCGTGTGGTGCGCAGTTTGCTGTGCGGCCCAGTCGAACTTGGACGTGAAACCGGTCTGGGTGTCGGATCGTGGTGACGGGACATACACGAATCCGGTCATTTTCGCCGATTACTCCGATCCCGATGTGATTCGCGTCGGAGAGGATTTCTACCTGACGGCGTCGAGTTTTAGTTCCATGCCCGGCCTGCCAATCCTGCACTCCCGAGACCTCGTCAATTGGACGATCATTGGTCACGCCTTCGAGATTTATCCGTTCGAACCATTTGCCATGCCTCAACCAGGTTTTGGCGTCTGGGCGCCGAGCCTCCGCTACCACAACGGCGAGTTCTACATCTACTTCGGTGATCCCGACAACGGCATCTTCATAACAAAGGCCAAAAGCGCAATCGGGCCATGGATGCCGCTCGTTTGCGTGAAGCAGTCGAAGGGCTGGATCGACACTTGTCCCTTTTGGGATGACGACGGCAAGGCGTACCTCATCCACGCGTGGGCCAGGAGCCGCTCCGGCATCAACAGCATCCTCACGATCAATCAGATGAGCACCGATGGCGTGAAGCTGCTGGACGACGGCAAGATGGTTGTCGACGGACGTGACGGCAAGTACCCCACACTCGAGGGGCCCAAGCTCTACAAGCGAAATGGGTATTATTACATCTTCGCGCCCGCCGGCGGAGTCACCGCGGGCTATCAGTTGGTTTTTCGTTCCAGGAACATTTATGGTCCGTATGAAGGCCGCACCGTCATGGACCAGGGCCGCACGCCGATCAACGGCCCGCATCAGGGCGCGTGGGTTGAATTGCCATCCGGCGAATCGTGGTTCATTCACTTTCAAGACTATGCCGCGTACGGGCGCGTCACGCACCTCCAGCCAATGAAATGGGTGAATGACTGGCCCGTCATTGGCAACGACCCCGACGGCACTGGCAAAGGCGAGCCGGTATTGTCGCACAAGAAACCCGACCTCGGCAAGGTCTACCCTGTGACGGTCCCAGAAACGAGCGACGAGTTTGATTCGCCCACGCTCGGCATGCAATGGCAATGGGCCGCCAACTTTCACCACGAATGGTATTCGCTTTCCGCGAGGCGCGGTTGGCTGCGGTTGTTTGCCATCCCCAAGCCAAATGGGGCGAAGAATCTACTGGGTGTCCCAAACGTCATCCTCCAAAAACTGCCAGCCCCGGAATTCACCGTCACGACAAAGTTCGATTTCGATCATTTGGCCGCGGGCGACACCGCAGGGTTGGTGGTTTTGGGCGGAAACTATTCCTGCGCGGCGATCAAGCGCACCCGCACGGGTTCCCGCCTGATCAGGATCAGCAATGAGCCCCCAGCTGAGGACACGCAAGAGGGCGACGTTCCCTGGGCAAGCAATTCGGCGTTCCTGCAAGTTCGGGTTAACGTTGGCGCTTCTTGTGAGTTCAGCTATAGCACTGACGGAAAACGATTCTCCCCAATTGGGAAACCGTTCCATGCGCAACCAGGCGGCTGGGCCGGGGCGCGTGTCGGCTTGTTCTGCCTCGCCACCGCGGACGCGAAGAAGACGGGCTACGTCGACGTGGATTGGTTCCGACTGGAAAAGTGAACCGACTTTCTGTGGTACCATGCAGCGATGTCCTTGTTTCTATTCTGGCTCGCGGTGGCAACACTGCTCCTGGTGTTGGCTACCACCATCGAGTTTGCCCTGGGGAACCGTTCCCTGTCCCGGCTCGGAAATCTTCCGCCATTTACAGGCAGTCCTTCACCGAGAGTTTCGGTGATCATTGCCGCGCGCAATGAGGCCCGCAACATCGAGCAAGGATTGCCATCGGTTCTCGTACAGGATTACCCGAACATCGAGTTCATCGCTGTCGATGACCGCTCGACCGAACGCTGGCATTGTGTCGGCGCACCGGTTACGGCACTATTGTTTCAGTACATTATTTGGCGTGCCACGCTGAAGACGTTGCGAACTGACGGCATCGACTGGCGCGGCACGCATTACTCATTGCAGGAACTCAAGGCCAACAAGGTATGAACGCGAAGCAGGACATCAAGTCACTATCCCACGAGGAACTTGCCTCGCGTCTCGCCGAACTCGGCGAGCCACCCTATCGTGCCGACCAGATCCTGCAGTGGATTTACGAGAAGCAGGCCGACTCGTTCGACCAGATGAGCAATCTATCCGCAGCCTTGCGCGTGAAACTCACCGCCGGCTTCGACCTGAATGCCGTCCACGCGCTCAAGACCCGCAACGCCACCGACACGACGGAGAAGTTCCTCTTCCAACTCCGTGACCACTCGCTCATTGAGACCGTACTGATTCCCGCTACGCCGGGCCTTACCACCAGCAGCGACCGACACACCGTTTGCGTTTCGACGCAGGTCGGGTGCGCCTTCGCCTGCAAATTCTGCGCGAGCGGCCTCGAAGGGGTGAAACGCAATCTCACGACGGCCGAGATCGTGGATCAGGTGTTACAGGTCCAGAAGCTCAGCGGCGAGAAGGCCAACAACATCGTCGTCATGGGCATGGGTGAGCCCCTGGCCAATTACGACAACCTCCTGCGCGCCCTGAAGATTATCAATGCGCCATGGGGTCTCGGCATCGGCGCACGCAAAATCACGGTGTCCACCGTCGGCCTCGTTCCGCGCATCAAGCAGCTCGCCGATGAGCCGATGCAGATTCGTCTCGCCGTCTCGTTGCACGGCGCCACGGATGAGGTACGCGAGAAGATCATGCCCGTGAACAAGAAATACCCGGTCCAAGAGCTTCTTGCTGCCTGTGATTACTACGCGAACGCCAGGAAGCGGATGATGACGTTCGAATACATCCTCATCGACGGCGTCAATGACTCGCTCGAACAGGCCCACAAGCTCGGCGCCATCGCCCGTCGTCTCCACGCCAAGGTCAACCTCATTCCCTACAATCCCGTCGAGGGCCTGCCGTGGAAGCGCCCTGAGCGCGACCGTTGCAAGATGTTCCAGCATACGCTCCAGTCGCATGACGTCACCAGCACCCTGCGCATGGAAAAAGGCACCGACATCAATGCCGCCTGCGGACAGTTGCGGCTCCAACACGAGCGCGAACAGACCTGATGTTACAAAGGCGACAGTGTTTTGTAATGGCAAGACACTGCCCGCTTGGATATTCTGTCATCGGAAACGGGAAAAATGTCGGGATCATTCATTTGTGAAAGACATTATTCTTTGGCAGTCAGCAGCCGCGCGTGAATGGAAAAACCGGTACTTGGCCGAATTATCCGCGCTCCATCAGTCGGTCACGCCACCGAGCGAATTACTGCTGCCCGCGCCACGTAAACTGCGCTGGAAAGGCATGCTCAAGTTCCTGGCAGCATTCGAGGTCACGTTCCTTCTGTTCGCGGCCTGCATGCTATTCAAGCTTTGCTCACTAGAATCCGGAATCTTCAAGGACGTGGCAATGGAGACCCAGCAGCACGCGGAAAGACTGCGTCGCGACGCAACGGACACCGCTGATACCACAGGAAAAGCCAGGATCGAAAAGAGAATCCGTGACAATGAGGATTTCAGACGAACGTGGCGTCTCTTTCATGTCGCAACATTGACTTTCATCCTTGGACTTGCTTTGGCAGTGCCCCTACTGCACGCGACTTCGGCTTGGTTTGTCGTGATACGGCCAGACTTGGCACTATTGCGATCTGGGGCTCCGGGGCGAGGAACCGTTGTAGGTAGACAGCCGTGGTTCCTCGCCCGACGTCTAGAAATAGCGTTTACAACGGCACGCGGCGAACCGATTCGGAAGAGACAGGTCCTCCGCGAAAATGAAGCGTCTCAATTCGAGAACGGTGACCATGTCTGGATGCTCTATCTGCCTCGACGACCAAGGTGCGCGCGGATTTACGGCCTCAAGTCTGCGCTTGCTGAAGTAGTGCGATAAGATCGGGCCCCGCCGGATTGCAGTTGTTGATGTATCCATGTAACCTTCCGCCCTCTCACCCCGTCTCCATTTGTGAAGGGAGAATAGGGACAAACGATGCAAACACATACAAAAGCTTTGATTGGCGCGGGTATCGTGGCCGCCTTGACTGTCGGGGGTTTCTTCGCATTCCTGGCGCACGCCGATACCAACGAATTCGGCACTGCCAACGGCCGGTTCGGGCGGAGACTGGCCCAACTTGGTCTCACTGACCAGCAGAGGGTGCAAGTGAAAGCCATTTTGCGCAGTTATCAGCCAATGGTCGGGCCGTTGGTGAAAGAGGTCGTGACCGAGCGGCGGGCGTTGCGCGACACGATGCGCGCGCAAACGATTGATGAAACCGCCATCCGCGCGGAGGCCGCCAAGGTCGCGTCCCTTGAGGCTGATCTGGCTGTGCAACGCGCCCACGTCGTCCACGACATTCGCGCCGTGCTCACGCCCGGACAAATCCAGAAACTGAAGGACATGCAACTGGAAGCGGACGCCCGTTTTGACGGGTTCCTGCAACACATTGCCAATCGCATCGCGACCGACTAATAATAGCGGCGCGATGAGCGCCCCGATCAATGAACCGACAGACCAACGCCTCATTGAGTCGACCCTCGCGGGTGACGACGAGGCGTTCGCGGCCCTGGTGGCGCGGCATAAGCGGAAAGTGTTCGGGATCGCCGCGCGGTTCGCGCGCAACGACGCCGAACTGCAGGACATTAGCCAGGAGATATTCGTGAAGGCCTACCGTAAACTGAAGAGCTTTCGCGGCGACGCGCCTTTCGAGCACTGGGTGTCGCGCATCGCGGTGCGCTCTTGCTATGATTTCCTGCGCGCGACGCGCCACGACCGCGAAAACGTGCCGCTCGACGGGATTGAGATCGGCACACAACCCAGCGGCAACGCCGAGCATGCCCGCGAGGTGCTGCAATGGGCTCTGGTCAGGCTCACTTCTGACGAGAGGCTCGTGATTACATTGCTGGAACTGGAGGAACGGTCGGTGCGCGAAACGGCGGAACTGACCGGCTGGAGCGAGTCAAACGTAAAGGTGCGCGCGTTTCGCGCGCGACAGGCACTCAAGAAAATTCTGGAGGCGAGCCATGAACGATGAACAACTGAACCAACTGTTTCAGGCCGCGCGCGGGTCGCGCCCGGACACCTCCCGCGCCGAGTACGGCTTCGAAACGCGGTTGCTGGCAGCTCTGCGCGAGAACCGGGGGCAGCCGACACCGTGGGCGGCCCTCACCTGGCGACTCACGCCCGTGTTTGCAGCCATTGTCGTCGTCACCGGCGTGTGGTCCTATAATGTGCAATCCCAAACAGGCGCCGAGGCCGCACTCGGCGCGGGAAGCGAAACGGTGCCGGTGGGCCTGATGGGTGGAGAATAGCATGAAAAACTGGAAGGCGATTCTCGGAGTCGTAGTGGTATTCCTGCTGGGAATGACCACCGGCGCGTTTCTGATGCGCACCGTGGCGGCCAGGCGTCTCCAACGTGTGTTGCACGGTCAAACCGCGTTTACCGCGGAGGAGATCACCGGGTGGTGGAGCCGGCAACTACGTCTCGATGCGGCACAGCGGGAGCAGGTACTTACGCTCGTTCAAGCTGCGCACGTGCAGATCACGGACGCGCGCACTCAGTGCCAGCCGAAGGTCCTTGCGGCGCTGGATGACTTCTATGTCAAGGCCCGCGTCGTGTTGCGGCCCGACCAGCTTGAAAAATTCGACAAACTGGTTGCGGACCGCAAAGCGAAGTGGGCAAACTACAAGAGTGACTGATCGGTTCGAATTCTTCGACCACACGGCGGACATCGGCGTCCGCGTCTACGGCAACAGCCTCGCCGAATTATTCAAAAACGCCGCACGCGCCATGCACGAGGCGCTCGGGCAATTGCACAAACCGGAAAGCAATCTCCACAAATCCGTCGCACTCCAAGCCGAGTCAGCGGAAGATTTGTTGCATGACTGGCTCGCCGATCTCCTTTATGAAATCGAAGTGAACCACGTCTTATATGACGACTTTGAGATTCACGAACTGACACCGCATCGTCTCAAGGCCACGCTCCGCGGTGGCCCAATCGACTTCACGCGCTCGCAGACCAACGAAGAAATCAAAGCCGTCACCTACCATCAACTCCGCGTCGAATCACAGCCCGGTGGCTCTTGGCGTGCAGTAGTGATTTTTGACGTCTAAGGCGTCCACATGCGGCACCGCGGATCAATACACGTCGTCGATTTCGTCCTTGCCATCTTGTTGTGAGGGGACCTCGATGCCCTTGATGTCGCCACCCTTGCCTTCGTCTTCCTTGTGGGCATCGTAATACCCGCGCGAGTAGTAGCTGTAGTAGTATGGGTAGTAGTGGTAATAGCCGACACGGCCGGGTTCGAGGTTGTTGAGCACGAAACCAAACACCTTCGCCCCGCGGCTGACCGCGGTCATCTTCGCCACGCGAACATAACGGCGCGAAGTGCGACCGGCCCAGATGATGAACAGGACGCCGTCAACAGCCGAGCCGAGAATGGCGCTGTCCGCGATGCCCATCACGGGCGGGCAATCCACAACCACCCGGTCGTAGTGTTTGTAGGCCCACTCGAGGAACTCTTTCAATCGCCAGCCCAGCAATAGCTCCGCCGGGTTCGCCGGATAGGCGCCGCAGGTGATGACGTCCAGTTTGGCAACGTCGCCGCGCTTGACGACTTCTTCGGGCGTCGCTTCCCCGAGCAGCACGTCGGCGAGGCCTTTGTCTTTTTCAAAGCCAAAATACTTGTGGGTTTCGCCACGACGGAGATCCGCATCGACCAACAGCACGCGATCCTCGACCTGCGAGAATCCGATGGCGAGATTAACGCACGTGGTAGTCTTACCTTCGCGCGGCACCGCGCTGGTGACCAGAATCGAACGAAGTTTCTCGCGCGGCGTGGAGAAGATGATTGCCGAGCGGACGACGCGATACGATTCGGCCACGCCGCCCTGCTGTTTCAGCCGGTCCAACCGATGGGCACTGAGATCGTCGGGGTTCCATTGCGCCGCCGGGATCATCCCAAGGAACGGCAGCTGCAGATCGCGCTCGACCTCTTCCGCCAACTTGATGGAATCGTCGATGTACTCGATGAAGAACGCCAGGGCCAATCCCATGCCCAAGCCAAAGAACGCCGCCATCAGCAAGATCTTCATCTTCTTGGGGTAGACAGGCTCAGGTTGAAGAAGGGCGGCCTCCAACACGGACACAGTCCGCGAATTGAATCCCTGCGACACATCAATTTTCATCAACTGGGACAGAAGCGCATTGTAGAGGCTTTGGATTTGGTCGACGTCATCCTTCAATGTCTTCCATTCGGTCGCCTTTTCGCCATCGATATACACCGCGTCGTCCAGTTGCTTGCCGAGCGCCGACATCTCGTCAAAGTTCTTCTTGGCGACCACCAGATCCGCATCCGCCTTCTGCCGGATAAACTCGATCTCCCCGTTGATCTGTGAGGTCGTCTCGTTCAGTTGCTGCTCGACTTCGATCAGCGCCGGATGTCGCGGTTTGTAGATCTTGCGCATTTCATCCAGCTTGACCTCCAATTCCCGCTTCTTTCTCTCCAGTTCAAAGAGCTGTTTGGATACCGTTTCGTTCAGCGCACCAAATGAGTACCGGCCCAATTCATCCGAGGCTTTCGCCTGAACGTCGCCAACGGGAGGAGCGTTCGGGTCTTCGACCATGATTCTCACCGTGGCCGTCATGACCTTCTGCATCTCATCGGTGTAGACGACTCCGCCGCGGTCGCCCCATTCCTTGGGCTTGACCAGTTTGTTGCCCAACAGACCCTGCTTGATGTTTTCGGCAAGAGCCTGCGCCGTGAGGCCATCGGCCGGTATGGCGCCGATGCCGGGATAGTTAATGGTGCCGTCCGTCCCAACCTGTACCTGTGTGTTCAGGGAGGGATCTTCCTCCACAAAAATATCCAGTTGCATCCCCTTGGAGATAACCCGCTGGGTTTCATTGGAACCAGCCGCCCCTTGCGCGAATGAATCGATCCCCTCCTCGTGTTCCGCCGCCAGCAAGGCCAGTACCGTCGATGTATCCGGTCGGCTATCGAGCAATTCCTTGCGCGTTTTCGCCTCGTTGTAGGCTTTGGCGGCTGTGGCATAACCGTAGTTCAGCATGTTGAACCGCTTGTACCAGGCGAACCCCACGCTGCCCATCGGGTCCACATGGTTCTGCTTGGCGTAGTCCAGCATCTTCTCGGTGGCTGCCTGCTTCTCCTCCCCAAGACGCTTGATTTCCCGCGTCAACATCAGCAGCGCGGACTCGGAGCTTTGCGCGCGCTGCTCGTCACGAAAGTGCATGTATTCCTCGCAGAGCGTGTTGGCGAAATCCTTCGCAAAATCCGCCGAGGGACTTTGAACCCGGATCATCAGGATCGCCGCGCCACGAATAGGCTCGACCTTCAGATCCGCCAGGTTTTCGCGGATTTCGTCCGGGGTTTTCCGCATCCGCAACTGGACGCGACGCAACATGGTTTGCTCGGTGAGAATTTCAATCTGCGTAGCATAGAACCGGCTCTCGTCCTCGCGTGTCACTTCGGAAACTGGTACCGATCCGCCGGCCGTTGTTACCAGCAACTTGGCATCCGCTTCGTAAATCTGCTGTCGGGTAAACAGGAACGCCGTGGTGCCGGCCATGCTGAGCAGAAAGCAAATCAGTACGAGCCACTTCCGCTTCAGCAGTACGGCGATATACTCCTTGATGTCGACGCTCTCGGCCCTGTTTTCCGTGACGGTTTGGTTCAGCATTGGCAACTCCCGTTTGGCGACCTGACCCCCATGGCTAAAAGTTGATCAACTTCTCCGGCACGACAATCCAGTCGCCATCCTGAACCTGGATGTCTTTTTCAAACTCACCGCGCTTCATGATTCGATCCACATCGATGTGCGTGAGGTATTTTTTTCCCGCTTTGTCGTAGCGGATCAGTTGCACCTTGCCGCCATTGGCGAACGTCGCGAAGTTGCCGGCCGCGATGATCGCCTTGGTCACGGTAAACCGTTCGTCCTTCGGCAACAGCAACGGACCGGGCCGATTCACGTTCCCGATCACATAGATAACGCCCCCCGCACCGCCGCCACCCGTGGCGAGCGCGGACTCGATGGCCACCGTTACCGTGGCCTTCTGAAAATAGTCTTTTTCCAGGCCTTCCTTGATCTTCTGCGCCACCTCATCCGCCGTCAGTCCCTCCGCCGGAACACGACCGAGTGGCACAAAGTCAATAGCCCCGCTGATCGGCACCACGTAGACGTGATCGAGACTGTGATCCTGGTCCACGGTCACACTGATGCTGATGCCGGGGACAATCACCCGTGGTTTGGCGTTGGTTCCGGTCGTTGCATTCGTGTCCGTGGTGCTGTACGCTGCCCCGCTGGTAGTGGCAGCAAATTTCTCTGGAGACAAAACCTGTACATTTTGGTTAGACTGGCACCCGGCGGCAAGCAATAGCCAAAGTGCGCCAAGCGTGGAAATCCATCTCATGAGTATTTCATCGTATCTCTGGCCACCAGCATCGTCAAGCTGGCGGACCAGCGGTTTCTCATTCACAATCGTCGTTACCGCCAACACAAGATCTCCCTGATATCAAATGACTTCGACACACATGACTTCGACACAAAATCACCATCAGCAACTTAAAGACCTCCTGTCCCGGTCCGATTGGGACGGCGCCCAAGCCTTTTGGCTGGAACTAGCAGAGCAATTCTCTGACCAACCCGAGTTTCTACTTCTTCTTGTAAAGGAATTTGCCGACGCCGGACAGGTGGATATGGCCGCTGAACTTGCATCACTGATCGTCGAGAGCATCAAGGCTGCCGGCAAACATCACGAATGGCTCTATGCCCTTAAGCTACAAGCAGAAGCGAAGCCAACCGACAAGCAGCTCCGGGCAGAGATTGTCACGGCCTTTAGCCAGCTCCATGAGTCAGACCCCCGTCTTAAGACCATCCTTGCTGTCTCGGAGCTTGACCAAAATCGTACACCTCTCCCCACCGCGATCATCCGGATCGAGACGTTGCTTGCGCTCCAAGTGGGAACCTACGGCCAGCACAAGAGTTGGGGCGTCGGCTGTGTGAAATCCTTCGACGCGACCCTCGGGCAGATTGTCGTGGCGTTCGCCCACAACCCATCCCATTCCATGCAACTGGCCTATGCTGCCGACAGCCTCGCACCCGTGAGCAACGACCACATCGAAGTCCGCAAGCTCACCGACCTCGATGGCCTGAAGCGACTCGCCGCTGAAGACCCTGTCGCGCTGCTCCGTCTCGTGCTTCTGAGCCAGCACCGCGCGGCCACGGTCGACCGAATTGAGGCCGTGCTCTCAGGTTCGGTCATTCCCGGCAACCAATGGAAGAAGTGGTGGGAGAACACGCGCAAGCTATTGAAGAAAGATTCCCACTTTGATCTCCCGACGAAGAAGACCGACCCCGTGGTTCTGCGCACCGCGCCGGTGTCGCAGCAGGACGAAATCCTTGAGGCCTTCCATGGCGCCAAAGGGATCGGCCAGCAGACCGAGGTCGCCCGCCAATTCCTCAAGCTCGTGGACGAACTCGAAAACGCCGAGCTGTTGATCCAGGAGTTTCAGGACACTCTGCTGGGGGTGCTGAAAACAACACCGTCGAGCCGATACGTCGAGCGCATCGAAGCGGCCGTCGTCCTCGAACAACTGCGTAATCACCGGCAAGCGCCCACGGAGGACACCGCCGTGTTGCTTGCCGGTTTCCTGTCGACAACCCCGAACCTGTCCACGGTGTTGGACGAGTTGAGCACGTCGGCTCAACGGCGTGCGCTCGCCGTCCTCAAGACCGCCGATCCCGACCGCCTGTCGCGGGAATTGAACCGGCTCTCCACCAAGTCCCTCGATGAGATTCCCGACGTGCTCACCCAGAAGGCGGACACGATCGAGCAATGGGTCCACAACCAAACGGCCGGAACGGAGTTGTTGTGCTGGATTTGCCGAAACATCTCCACTCCCGCTTCCCGCAAGGCGTATCCGTGGCTCGACGGACTCCAAACGCCCGGGCTGCTTTTCGCCGTCATTGAATCAATCGAGTCCGCCCCGAACAAGTCAGTCAGCAAGAAACTGCGCGATGTGCTCTTCGGGGAAGAGGAACTCGTGGCTGATCTCCTCGTTGAGGCCGATACGGAAACCGTACGCAAGATTGCCCGCCTGATTCTTTCCACCTCGGCCTTCGAAGAACTCGATCGTCGGTCGCTCGTGGCGCGCGTCGTCAAAGTGCATCCGTTCGTTCAGGAGTTCCTCGTCACCAAGACCGTCAAGGAGCAGCCACTCATCGTCTCGTGGGGGAGCTACAACAAGCGCCGGGCCGAACTCGACGACATCGTCCAGAAAAAAATCCCGCAGAACAGCAAAGAAATCGGGCTCGCCCGCAGTTACGGCGATCTGCGCGAGAATTTCGAGTTCAAAGCGGCCAAGGACATGCAGAAGCTTCTCATGCGCCGCCGGGCCGAACTGGAAATCCTCCTCTCACGCGCCCAGCCGACTGACTTCGCCGACGCCAAGACCGATATCGTCAGTATCGGCACCAGCGTCACCGTGACCGACCTCAGCACCAATCAGTCGCAGACCTATCACATCCTCGGTGCATGGGATGGCGATCCTACTCGCGGCATCATCAGTTACCCTGCCGCCCTCGCGCAGACGCTGCTGAATAAAAAGGTCGGCGACACCGTCGAGGCCGCCGGCGAAACCACTCCGCAAAAACTTCGCATTGACAAGATCGAGAAACCACCCGCCGAGATGGTCCAATCACTGTAGCTCTCTTACGCGCCCGCAGGCAGCCAGCGACCGGCCAGATGCGGATCGAGGGGCTCGCGGGTTGTCGGGGAAAGATTTGCGGCGGCGGCGCGTAGTCCCAGCGCGACTTCGCGACGCGCAAACAGCGCCGAAGTGGCATCCGACCACACCGCCTCGTAGCCGCGCGCTAGAAGATCGTCCGGCTGCAACCGAGTCGTCCGCAATTCAACAATGATGAAATCCACGCGGAATCGCCGCAATAGCTCATCCCAATTCGCGCCGACTTTGTAGAAGAGAGCGCGGTTCATCTTGAACGTCTCCTCGGGATATATCTCTTCGTAACGCCCATCCATCGACACCTTGATTCGTGGGGCCAGCCGCCAGGATGCGTAACTGCCCCAGCGAAACGGCACGGCCAGGTTCCCCTCCGCATGTGCCGCTTCGAGGATGTCCACTGTACGCACGGGATAGAAAGTGGCCGGGACCGCCGGCTCGAGTGCCGCCTGCGGCGAAAACCTCCACGCCACTACCGCCGCGATCACCACGTACGCTCCCGCAATGGCCTCCACCCGCAACCGTTTCCCGTCGAGATAGGGCCCGACATACACCAGCGCCGCCAGTCCGAAAAATGGCGCATGCCGCCGGTGCAGGCACCCCGCGACCGCGGTCAGCGCCAACATGGTCAGCCCGCTCCCTGTGCGGCGTTTCCATCCCCAAACGATGGCGCCAAGGACGACCACGAACAACAGCCGAAAACCAAAATACGGATCAAATCCCCACAGCGGTATTCGTTCCCATTCACCAATATCGGCCCGCGGGTGCAGCCACGCGGGCACCAGATACGTCCAGTAACTCAAGCCATACGGATTCACACAGGTGATCGCCAGGGCGGCCAGCAGCGTGGCTAGCGCGGCGCGCGTCCTCAGCCACACCGCATACACGGCGATGGCCACAAGGCCCACGATAAACCCGCCGTGGACGTTCGCCCACACAAGCATCAATGCCACGATGGCGAACGACGCCCAACGCCGTCCGTTCCGCATGCGTTCCAGACACCCCAGCGTTGCGGCGAAGCAAAAATACGTAAGCACATGGCTGCGCACCACGGGCACATAACCGGGCAAGACCGCCGGGGCGCAAGGTGCGGCCAGGAACAGCACGCTCGCCCACGTCGTCCCGTTGGCACGCGAGGCGGCGATGCCCATCGCGAGCGCTCCCAGCGCTACGCTGATTTTGAAAACCATCAACGATGCCGGCCCAAACCAGTTCAGCATCGCAAAAAACACCACGCCTGCGCCCCATTCGTGGTCAATCCATTGCGATAGCGTCGGTGTGAATGCGAACACGTCATGGCGCATTACCGCACCCGTTTTCCAAACGTAAGCGCCCACTGCCAGACGCGCCCACAGATCGCCATCGACGACGCGGTGCCAGGCCAGCACGACGGCAAAGGCGAAGGCGCCGAGGGCGAGGGAAATGGCCACGAACCATCTTTCGTTCCGCATTCCGCGCACTCTGAAATGCACCGGCGCTTGTGTCCAGCGCAAAAGGACGCCATCAGCATACCGCCTCCGCCGGCGGAACAGTTTTGTAACTCGTTGCTCCCTGAATACTTGCGGATGGGCACTGAGTCGGCAAAACCCATTACTCCGGCACGACCGCTGCTCATAATAGAGCCTCTGATGCCTTAACCGGTGCGATGGATTGAGTTGGGAGGACCGCAAAAGAGATGAAACGAAAACCATTGGGTTCACTGAGGACACTTGTTCTGGTCATGGCGCTGTTGCCGGGCCTAGCCGCAAGTGCTTTGCGCGCGTCTGAGCCGGCAATCTATGCCACCAGCATGTTTGAGCGTGAGGTGGACACGCCGAGTCCGGGACCTTCCGGCACGGCTGTCCTCGAGGAAAGAGGCCCCAACCAAATCTTTTCGGTAACAATCGACAATCTGTCCGGGCTATCAAGCGAATCGGGCGGGTCAAGTGCATCAAACGCTTCATTTGGCGTTTTTATCAGTACGGCAAACAATACGAATACCCCTGTTTCTTTGATCGGCCCCCTGAATCTTCTGGGCACCAATGACACGTGGGTCCTCAAGTACGAGGGCGTCGGCGCTGCGCCAGCACAGCTGGGCGTTGCCGATCTGCAGGAACTCTCCGGTCTGTACCTGGTCATCGGGAACCCCGGTCCCACGAATATTGTCGGTGGCTCGACGAATATTATCGGTTGCGTGACGAATATTATCGGTTGCGTGACGAATATTATCGACGGCCTGACAAATATCGTCGGTTGCGTGCCGGAAATTGACGGTTGCGTAACGAATATTGACGGCGGCGTGACGAATTTCTTCGCCAACACGGTGCTCTTTTCCCAGATACCGCCCTTCACGACGAAGGCCGAGGCGCCGCATTACAACCTGAAGTCGCTGTTGAGCACAGTACCCATCCCGCCCAACCCCATTGAAAAGGGTTACGTAAAAACAATCTTTACCGGCTCATCGGGCCACAGCGTATTCGATATCTTCGCGAATCATTTGTCGGGCGGCCAGTCGTACTCGATCTTCATTGAATACCACATTCCATCGCCCTCATCGACGATCATGAGTAACATCGGCGCCCTGGCGATCTCGACAAACAATATTCACACCGGCACCTACACTCGCGACACCCGTAGGGGGGAGACGTTGCCGTTTAGTTCTGCCACGGTCAGCAATCTATCGGGTCTCGCCATCCAGATCCGCGACGAATTTAACGAGATTCACCTCGAAGGCACCATCCCCTAGCCGCCCATTTTATGCGCGAGCGAATCGCCCGTCGTTTGGCCGGCCATTTACACTTTGACCTCGACGCGGTTCGCCAAGGTTGTCTCTTGGGCGGGCAACCACTATAACTTCCACCTGTGCGCATCATCGTCACGGGATTGGTCGGGCAATACGCGTTCGGGGGCGTGGCGTGGGACTACCTGCAGTTCGTCGAGGGGTTCCGCCAACTGGACCACGACGTGTTTTACCTCGAAGACACCGAGATGTGGCCCTATGACCCGATCCAGAACACCATCAGCGAGGATTGCACCTACAACGTCAACTACCTCCGCGGCGTAATGGAAAAACTCGGGCTGGCCGACCGCTGGATGTACCGCAGCGCGCCCGACGCGAGTTATCACGGCCATACCGAAGCGGACGCGAAAGAGATTTGCGCCACGGCCGACCTCTTCCTGAACGTCTCGGGGTGCGGCTGGTTGCGCCCCGAATACCTCGCCATCCCGCACAAGGCGTTCCTCGATTCCGACCCGATGTTCACGCAAGTGGCGCTCGCGTCCGGCAACCAGGACGTGTTCGAGCGGATCCGCGCGCACGACCGTCATTTCACGTTTGCCGAAAACATCGGTGCGCGCGACTGCCGGGTTCCCCACGCCGGTTTTCACTGGATTCCGACGCGTCAACCCGTCGTACTCGACTGGTGGAACGTCGGCGCGGCAGCGCCCCGCGACGTCTTCACCACGGTGATGAACTGGGTTTCCTACAAGAATTGTGAATATAACAGGGAGACGTGGGGACAGAAAGACGTGGAGTTCCTCAAATTCCTCGATCTCCCGCAGCGGACCACCCAGAAGTTCGAAATCGCCATGGGCATGGGGCCCGGCATGAAACGTCCCACGGAAATGCTTCAACAGAAAGGCTGGCAGATCATCGAGCCGGCGGACCACCTGCCCGACCCGTGGACCTATCGCGAGTACTTGAGCCAGTCCAAGGGCGAGTGGAGCGTCGCCAAGGAAGGGTACGTCAAATCGCGCAGCGGATGGTTCAGTTGCCGCAGCGCCTGTTATCTCGCGCTCGGCCGACCGTGCGTGCTCCAGGACACGGGCTGGAGTAACATCTACCCGACCGGCCACGGGCTGTTCGCGTTTCGCACTCTCGAGGAAGCCGTGGCGGGAATTGAGGCCATCGACGCCGATTATGCCGCGCATTCACGCGCCGCACGGCAGTTGGCCGCGGAAATGTTCGACGCGCGCACGGTCCTCGCCGACCTCCTCGCGAAAGCCACCGCATGAGCCGGCCGATCGCCATCGTCGCGGGATATCTCGCCCGCTATCCACTCGGCGGCCACTTGTTGTCCCAGTATCACTTTCTCGCAGGCCTCGCGAAACTCGGCTACGAAGTCGTTTTCCTCGAACACTACGGCTGGCCGAATGCGTGTTATGACCCGCGCACCAACACGATGACCGACGATCCCACGTACGGCCTGGGGCAAATCCTTCCGTTCTTCCAACGAATCGGCCTGCAACGCTGGTGTTACGTGGACGCAGCGGAGAAATGGCACGGCCTGCAGCGCGACGATGTCCGCACCTTGTGCCGTGACGCGGCATTTGCGATGAGTTCGTCCTCCACCACGTGGCTCGATGAGTTGCGCGAGTGCCCGACGCGCATCTTTGTCGATATCGATCCCGGCTTTACTCAATTCAAGATGTCGCCCACGCCGAGTCCTTCCTGTCCGGGCTATGCGTCGCCCTACGATTTCAACTTTCACTTCACGTTTGGCGAACGGATCGGCCAACCGGATTGCCCGATCCCAACGCACGGCCTGGGTTGGCATCCGTTTCGTCAACCGCTCGCGCTTGACCTGATCTCTCCGCGGTTCACTCCCCGGGCCGCACGGTTTACGACGGTGATGAGCTGGAATGCGTACGGGAGCGTCGAGTATCAGGACGTGAGCTACGGACAGAAAAATGTCGAGCTGCTCAAGTATCTGGATCTGCCCCGTCGCGCCGGTCATGTGTTCGAGATCGCGCTCGGCGGCGTGGACGCTCCCGCGCAATCGTTGCGTGATTCCGGCTGGATCATTTCCGAAGCGCTGTCCGCGACGTTGAGTGTGGAGGCCTACCTCGATTACATCGGCCGCTCCCGCGGCGAATTTAGCGTGGCCAAGGAAGCCTATGTCAAGACGCGCTGTGGCTGGTTCAGCGATCGCACGGTCGCCTATCTCGCTTCGGGAAAACCCGCCATCGTGCAAGACACCGGCTTCATGGAGATCCTGCCCTGTGGCGAGGGACTCTTCGCATTCCAGACAGCGGACGATACCGTGAACGCGGTCGAAACAATCGGGAAAGACTACGAGCGCCAGTGCCGGGCCGCGAGGCGAATCGCAGAGGAGTATTTTGATTCGGACAAGGTGCTGCGGACAATGCTCCAGACATGCGACCTGCCCATCCCGCGCTAGTCGGGCTTCACGAATTTCTTCGGCGCGCTGAGCTTGATCAGGTTCAATTGCTTCGCGCAGAGATCCAGCAATGCCGTGGCCAGTCGCAGGCTTCGGCGTGTGCGCAGTTGGAGATACCCTGCCCACAGGCCAATCAGTGTTAGCGGTAATACTGTGAGTCCCCACAATATCCACAATGGCACGTCCGCCATGGGCAACGCCAGCGACCACCATAACCGCGCCGCCAGGCACATGCCGACCGCAATCGCAAAGACCGACATCTTCCCGAGGAACGTCCAGCCACCCTTCAAGTGCGCCCGCAGCAGCCGCTTCTCGCCACCGTGGTTTTCCGCCACGGTCTTCACATCCACCCGCGTGAACCGGTCGCCATAAATGCTCAGGTCAAATTCGTCCCACCCACTGTCCGTCCGCGACTGCCACTGGTCCCGATCCAACAATTCCAGCAGCGCCTCCAAAAACGTCAGGCGCTCGATGCTCTTCTCGTTCCAGTAATTCAGCGTGTGCACGGAACCCAATCCCTTGTATTGCGCCGCCAGGATGCGCACCGCCTGATACGCCGCCGCCGGCGTCTCGGAACGTCGCAGTCGCCGTGCATACTTCGGCCATCCGCGCACCACCGGCTGCAACAGGTACAAAATCGCCACCAGCGGCCGCGACCACCATCGCATCTGCCACGGCGGCAATTCCACGCTCGCCGCCGCCACCGTCGCCACCGTCAAACTCGCGCAGAGGCTCAACACGGGCAACGGCCACAACGCCGGCCACACCGTCGCCAACAGGAACGCTCCCAGCGTAAATACGACGTGCCATTCCAAACTCGTCAAGAGCGTCAGCAGTCCGCTGGGCTCCGGTGTGTACAACGTCTGGAACAGCGCGCTGCCAAACGTGCCATGGTAGATGACGAATTTCCCGAAGACCCCGGAGATGCGCGTCGGACTGTAGATCCGCCCGCGCCAGCGCATCCCGCCCAGGCTGTTGAAGAACTCGGGGTGCTTGCGCCGCAGGAGCGCCTCCGCCACGCCGTAGCCGCGCTGCTGCTTGAGGTACGCCTGAATGGTGTTGCGGCGGTAATGCCACACGAAACCCGAATGCGAAAACGCGATTTTCCGTCCGCGCTGCAGCAGCCGCCAGCAAACATCCACGTCGTCACCTGCGGCGCGAAATTGCCGGTCAAACCCGTGAATCTCCTCAAGCGCCCACTTCCAAAACACCATGTTGCAGCCGGGAATATGCTCGGCGTTGCGGTCGTCCAGCATCACGTGCGCGGGACCGCCTGGCGACACCGCCACGCACCCCGCGACCGGGCTGTCTTCCGGCGGCGGGAAATTGTGGCCTCCGATCGCGCACGCGTCGGTCTTGAGCAGGTCGCCCACGACGTAATACAACCAGTCTTCGTCCACGCGGCAGTCGCTGTCGGTAAACGCGACGATCTCGCCCGCCGCGGCCTCGATCCCCGTGTTGCGCGCCGCGCTCAGGCCCAGGTTCTCCTGGTGGATCGTGCGCACCGTCGGATAATGCGACGCGACCCGCGCCGTGTCATCCGTCGAGCCATCGTCCACAAGGATGATCTCGTAGTTCGGGTAGTTCAGGTGCGTCAACGAATCGAGGCACGCGGGCAACGTCCGCCCGCCGTTGTAACTGGCCACCACCACGCTGACCTTCGGATACTGCGGCAGCGGAAAGTACGGCGCCCGCTTGTATTGTTCGGCGACCGCATGGAACGAGGGACGCGGCTTGCGATCACGCGTGGTCAGTCCAAAATACCAGTTCTCAATCTGGTGCCCGCCCGTGTGCCAGTCGTCCGTGAACGCAAAGATGAACGTCCCCGCCAGACCCTCGCGGCAGGCGATTTCGATGTGCCCGCTCAGGATTTGCGCCTTGGCGTCCTCACCCTCGCGCACCGAGTCGATCCCGAACTCCGCCAACACCAGCGGTTTGTCGCCCGCGATGTTCTGCAGGCGATCGAGGTAGTTGGAAAACGGACGCGGCTCGTGCAGATACACATTGAAGCTGACGAAATCGAGGCTGGTTGGTTGCAGGAACTCGGTGGTGGGAAAATTGACGAACGTGACGAGCCGTTGCGGGTCCACGGCTTTGACAATCGCGGCGAGTTCATCAATGAAGTGCGCAATGCGCGTCGCCCCGTACCAGCGGCAGATATCGGGCGGGATTTCGTTGGCCAACGTCAGGGCGAACACCGCCGGGTGACCCGCCACCGCCTGTGCCGCCTCCCGCGTGACGCGCCGCACAAACTCGACGGTCTCCACGTCCTCAAGAAAACACGTGTGCTTGGGCCAGTAAAAATCCACCAGCACCTTCAACCCGTGCTCTTGCGCGAGATCGAGGAACCAGCGCGGCGGGACGTGATACACGCGCAGGCAGTTCGTGTGGAGCTTCTTCATCAGCTCGAAATCGCGCTCCACCTGCTCGGGCTTCGGGAATGTGCCGCCCGTCTCGTCCGGCTGGAACGGCCCGTACGTCACTCCCTTGGGATGAAACTTCTGCGAGCCGACCCGGAAGAATTTGCCGTCGGTGACGATGCGCTCCGCCGGCGTGGCCACGCGCGGTGATTTGCCAGAAATAGGCTCGGACCCTGTCACCTGATCCACCGGCCTCGAAACCTTCGGGGCAGGCGTCACTGTCAGGGTCTCAATTACTCGGGAAGTTGCCACGGATTCATTCGTGTTGAGGGCGCTACAACGACCAGAACGATCTACAGCAAGCTTAACAGACAATCTTACTACCGTCAATCCGGCCCAGACTCCCTCAGCCGGCAGCGGGCGCATCTGGACAACGCCTTTGTTGTAGCGTCGGCTGTCCCCAACCGACAGGCGCTCGACGCACCAATATCTCCCAAAAACACCCCAAATCGCCCCAACCGCCTTTCCCGATTCCAACTTGCCTAACACCCTATCGCCCTGGCCCTTAGCATCGCAATTGGCCCAATACACACTTGGCTTCGATTTGGGTTCGTTTTTGGCTTTCCCCGGAAGAATCTTCAACGCCAGCTTGGCTGAAATTGGGTTCGTTTGGTAATTCTTGCTTTTAGGCACCTACCCTCCCTTTTGACCCCGCTCGCCGACGGCGCATCCCGAGGTTCCAGACGTTTGTAGGCCGCGTGCCCTCACGCGGCGCATCCTGCATTGAAGGGCGAACCTGCCGGAGCGATAACGAAGCCGTTCCATGCCTACTCCCCCGGGTGTCATCCTGAGCCTGTCGAAGGATCTCTGTCGTTGGCCGTTCCCGTCCCCTGCTCCCCAGTCCTTCTATTTCAAAGAACCAATCTTCTTCACAACCCGCCACCATATCGCAACACGATACACATGTCAAATCAAAACCGGAAACGAAACCAATTGCGCCCCAGGCCGCGCGTGGATGAGCCGCCGATTGCTGACCAACCGTGTCCGCTACCGTATTTGAGCGCCGACCTTGCTTGGCCGCAGCGATCTGTCAGACCACGCGCGGTGGTGGCTCGTCTGTGTCCTGGATGTAACGTGGATCGGCCGGAGTGATGTGAACCATCGCGCGGCCGTCTACCTTCCAAAACTGATGGTGGCAGTAATCACACATACCCGCGACGAAGGGCCGCGTGTCGCCAGTAAGCGCAGGTTCGGGGCCAACACGCTTCCAGTGCAAGCCTTTGCGCTGGCAATGTGGGCAGCGTTTGCGGATGACTTTCGAAACGACAAGAGTAATGGGAATGCAAACAATAAAAACGCCCTCAACAAGGATACCAACAACAAAAGACATGATCATGAACGGAGCCAGCAGCAATCGCCTCAAACCTGACCGTTGCGATGGTGTCTCTCGTACCATGGTGCGAATGGTATTAAACCTCCAATAGAGCGGCGAAGAAAGCACAATGCGAACTCACCCACGCAGATCTGTGGGCCATCTTCGTGACCCAGATCCCCTACGGCACCAAGCGTATCCGGTAATACCACCACGGCGAATTGGTCAGGGCGCCGGAATCGAGGTAGGTGTTGGTCATGACAACCGTTGCCCGGCGCGTAGAACGGACTGCTCACGTCCGTAAAGTTGCTGCTGTAGCTGCCGTTGCCCGCGCCCGCCGTCCCCTGCACCACTCCCGTGAACCCAAGCGGCATGACCCATGAGAGCAGAATGGCGCTCGCTTGCGGCGTAATGGACAGGATGTTGAACACCGTGGAGCTGACCACGACCACGACGAACCGATCACTTGTAAATCTCCCGCCGGTGTCCAACGAAAAGCAGATAGATCACGCCCTTTGACGCATCGAAATCGTACAGCACGCGATGGTCGCCCGCTCGCAATCGATATTCACTGCGGCCTGTCAGCCGGTGGTGTGGAAATGTGACAAGACGACGCCCCACGGCGTCGATCTTCGCTTGCACGGCTTGCTGAATCGCGGGAGGGAGCCGGTCGAATTCCTTACAGAAGGTATGCGTCCAGATTTGAAGGGCCGCCGCCACGGCGAATCGCCTATGGCTTGCGGGTGCGGTATCGGCCAGCGCCAACATCCTCGCGCGCTTGTTGTAGCTTGGCCTTTACATCGTCAGTGAGTTCGAGGTTGTCTTCGCAATAATCTTCAAACCAAGCAAGGAACTCCCTCAGCTCCTGAGGGGACAATCGCTGGATAGCACTCTCAATCTCCCGAACACTCATGCGGACAGTTTACACCAGATCGTTGGCCTTGCAAAGCCCCAAACTCCAGGCAAAAAGGAGTCCGGGCCTGTTGATGCGAAGAAGCGGCTTCCGCGAAAACCTCACCGCCCACTACGCTTCCGCCTGCGCCTTCTTGGCGGCCTGGGCTTCGGCGACGACTTTTGCGGCGACGTGTTGGGGGACCTGTTCGTAGTGGGAAAATTCCATCTCGAACGAGGCCCGGCCACCGGTCATCGACCGCAGTTCGCTGGCGTACTTGAACAACTCGGACTGCGGCACCTGCGCCCTGATCCCTTGCATGCCATCCACCATCTCGACGGTAAGGATATGACCGCGGCGGTGGTTGAGATCGCCGGTGATGTCGCCCATGTACTGTTCGGGAACGAACACCGTGACGTTCATGACCGGTTCGAGCAGCGCCGGACGCGCCTTCTGCATCGCTTCCTTGAACGCGTGCAGACCCGCAATCTTGAAGCTGATTTCGTTGGAGTCGACGTCGTGATACGAGCCGTCATACACAATCGCCCGCACATCGACCACCGGAAAACCCGCCACCACTCCCCCCTGCATTCCTTCCATGCACCCTTTCTCGACCGCGGGAATAAAGTTGCGCGGGATGGACCCGCCGACCACTTCGCTGGCGAACTCGAATCCCTTGCCGCGCGGCTGCGGCTCGATCTTCACGTACGCTTCGCCGTACTGGCCGTGGCCGCCGGATTGTTTCTTGTGCTTGTAGTGGCCGTCGCCTTTGGCGGTGATGGTTTCCTTGTAATCGACCTTCGGCGTGCTGAGATCGACGTTCACGCCCAGCCGCTTCTTCAAATTGTCCACGACCACCGCCAGATGCTGGTCGCCCATCCCCAAAATCACCAGTTCCTTCGTGTTCGGGTTGCGCTCCATGTGAAACGTCGGGTCCTCCTCGATCAGCCGATGCAGCGCGATGCTGATTTTCTCCTCGTCCTTGGCCGTGTGCGGATGCACCGCGTAACTCATCACCGACCGCGGGAACCGGATCGGCGCGAACTTCACGGGTTTGGCGGGATCGCACAGCGTATTGTTGATGTGCGTGTCCTTGAGCTTGGCCAGCGCCACAATCTCGCCCGGACCGGCCTCCGCGATGATGGATTGCGTCTTGCCCTGCATGCTCAATAACTGCGGGATGCGTTCCTTCCCGCCGCGCGTGGCGTTGAGCACGTCCATGTCGGACTTCAATGTCCCCGAAATCACGCGCACATACGCCAGGTGTCCCGCATAGGGGTCCACCGTCGCCTTGAACACGAATCCACTGAACGGCGCGTCCGCTTTCGGCTCGACGCTCCCGCCGTCTTCCGTGGCGACCGCCCCCACATCCGCCGGCGACGGCAGCAACGCGGTGACGCCTTCCAATAAATTGCGAACGCCGACCTCTTTTTCCGCGCACCCGCAGTAAATCGGCACGGTCGTGCCGCGGGCCACGCCGACGTGCGTGCCCTTGGTGATCTCGTCAACCGTCAGCGCCTGGCCGCCGAGGAATTCTTCGAGCAGCTTGTCGTCCTGCTCGGCGGCGGCTTCCTCCAGGCTCTCGTGGCACTTGTGAAATTGCTCGCGCAACTCCGCCGGCACATCGGCTTCGGGCGTGGTGCGCAGGTTCAACACCTTCGAAAAGGCCGATTCCTTGCCCAGCGGCAGTTCGAACGGGATGCAGTTCTTGCCAAACACGCCGCGAATCTGCTCGACGCACCGGAAGAAATCGCTGTTCTCCTTGTCGAGCTTGCTGACGAAGATCAGCCGCGGTTTCTGCATCTCGTCGAGCATCTTCCAGATCCGGCGCGCCCCGACCTCGATGCCGCCCACCCCGTCGATCACGACAATCGCCGCGTCCGCCGCGCGGATGGCCGCCAGCGTGTCGCCGAAGAAATCGGAAAAACCCGGCGTGTCCAGCAGCGTGACGCGATGGCCCTCCCACTGGCAGTGAAACGTCTTGGCGTGAATGGTGATCTTGCGTTCGATCTCGTCGGGCAAACAATCCGCGGCGCTCGTCCCGTTGGCGACCCGGCCGTGGGTGTTCACCGCTTTCGAGATGAACAGCACGGCGTCGATCAACGAACTCTTGCCGCTGGATGCGTGGCCGACGACCGCCACCGTGCGAATCTTTGCGATGTCAACTGGCATGTGGAGAATCTCCGTCAAAAACTGGTTTCGGTCGTAAAACTCCGCCTGACTCGCCGGCGGGCGAGGCTGCCTGAGATTGAACCCGATGCCCCAGTGAATCAAGCAAAAATCCCGTGCGGTGTGAGGCTCACGATTCAGGCTTGACGGACTATCGGATTTGCTCTAAAGACCGACCCGACGCTATCGAGGGGTTAGTCGTTAACCTTCATAACAAATAAGGAGGAGATACATGAGCAAACGTCTACTGCGCACAGCGATGGCTTTGGGTGTTGCCGCGCTCGCGCTTTCGTTCACGGGATTGGTTCACGCCCAGGGCATGGCCACAAACGCACCCGCACCGGCGCCGGCGCCCGCACCCGCACCCGCACCAGCTCCCAAGCCGAAACCGCGTCATTACACGGGCGAGATCTCGGCGATTGACGCCAAGGCCGGTACCGTCATCGTCAAGAAGGGAGCCACGGACAGCAAGACCTTCAAGATTGGCGAGAAGACCAAGTACAGCACCGCCGACAACAAAAACGCGGCGCTCACCGACATCAAGGTCGGTGACAAGGTTCTCGTCAGCTATAGCGAGGAAGATGGCGTATTGACGGCACGCCACATCGGCCCGCCCCCAGCGCCGAAGAAGGAAGCCACTCCGTAACCAGATTCGCTCCGACCCATCAGGTCGCGGCATCTCGACAGGGAATCCATCAATGGATTCCCTGTTTCCGTTTTATCACGCGTCGCGGTTGAGATACCGCGCTACGCCTTCCTCAAACTTCTGCTGTTGCAGCAGGAATTCGCGCTCGGCCGGCTGGGGATCACCCACGTTGTCCTCCTGCAACATCAGCAGTTGATCGCGTGTGAACGGCGGATTCGCGAGGAACTTCTCGAAGATCGCGGCCTGCACCCGCGCGATCGGCAATGGCAGGTGGATCTTCTTCTTCCGCGTGCCGAGAATCCCCTGCAGCTTGTCATACAATTCGTTCCACGTGAACGCCTCCGGCCCGCACAGGTCGTAAGCCTTGCCAATGCTCTCATCGTTCCGCACCGCCCCGACAAACGCCTTCGCGACGTTCTCCACCGAAATGGGCTGGATTCTGGTATTGCCGCTCCCCAATACCGGGATAAATGGCAGCCGCCGCACGATCTGCGCCAGCGTGTTGATCCCCTTGTCTCTCGGGCCGTAGATGAACGAGGGACGGAAGATCGTCCAAGCCAAGCCGCTCTTGCGCACGGATTCCTCCCCCGCCCATTTGGTCTGGTGATACCGGCTCCGCGCCTTCTCGCGCACACCGAGGGCGCTCATGTGCACGAACCGTTTCACCCCCGCTTTCTTCGCCTCATCGATCACGTGCCGGGTCGCCTGCGCGTGCACCCGCTCGAACGTGTTCTCTTTCCATTCGTAGATGATGCCCACCAGATGAATCACGCACTTCGCGTCCTTCATCGCCCCTTCAATCGACGGCGCATACAACACATTGCCGTGGAACAATTCCACGCCGTATCGCTCCGCGAGCCATTGGGCCCGCTCCGGCTCGCGCACGATGGCGCGGATGGGATAACCCGCCGCGCGCGCCTGCTTGACGACTTCTTCGCCAACAAAGCCCGTTGCCCCGGTAATCACAATCATCGGATCGTCACCTGAATCATCACGCTCATGCCGTCTTGGCTTCGTATTCCACGCGCCCGCCAATCACCGTCTTCAGCACGTCGAACTTGTCCGTGAAAATCACCATGTCCGCGTCCTTGCGGGGTTCAATGCTGCCTTTGCGACCGCCAATTCCCAGCGCGCGCGCGGGGTTCAGGCTCGCCATCCGCACCGCGTCGGTCAGCGTCGCGCCCGCCAACTCGACCATGTTCCGGACCATCTGCACCATCGTCGAGACGCTGCCGGCCAGCGACATGCCATCCGCGGTCATCCCCACGCCGTCGCGAACCACAGCGCTGGTCTCCCCAACCGAAAACCCCGTGCCCTCCGCCAATCCCGCGCCCGCCGTCGCATCGGTGATCAGGCATACCTTGTCCACGCCTTTTGCCCGCACCGCCAGCCGCATCAATTCCGGATGCACGTGCTTGCCATCGGCGATCAATTCCACCATGACCCGCTCGTCGGCCAGAAACGTCTCCAGCGCGCCGGGCACTCGAAACGCGCCCGACTTGGTCGCGCTCGACATGCAATTGAACAAATGCGTGGCGTGACATAACCCGCGATCCACCGCCGCGCGCACCTGTTCGTAACTGGCCGCCGTATGACCGCCGCTCGGCAGGATCTCCCGCTCCAGCAACGCGTCGATGAGTTCCAGCGCCCCGGTCGCCTCGGGCGCCAGCGTCATTTGCGTCACCAACCCATCCCGGTCGAGCCACGGCAGGTACTCCGCCGGGTTCGCGTCGCGGATGTATTGCACCGGTTGCGCCCCGGCGCGGTCCCACGAGATATACGGCCCCTCAACGTGCGCCCCGACGATCTGCGCCCCGCCAAAATCATGGCCCATCGCATCGGCAATCGCCTGCAACGCCGCCGAAATCTTGTCCGTCGAATGCGTCGTGGTCGTCGGCGTCATCGCCGTCGTCCCGCCCGCCGCGTGGAATTTCGCAATCTGCGCCAGGGCTTCGACCGTGCCATCCATCGTGTCACGGCCCAGCGCCCCGTGAACGTGCATGTCCACAAAGCCCGGCGCAACGTAGTTGTTTTTCGCGTCGATCACCTGCGCGTCTTCGGGCCACAACACCTGCGCCGTCGGCGCCACCTGCTTGATCTTGCCGCCCTCGACCACGACACAATGCTGCTCCAGCACACTGTGCGGCCCAATCACCCGTCCATTGATGACTACCACCATGTCCCGCGCAGTATGCCGAGCGACCGCCGGTCAGACAAGCCGGAATGAGGCAGCCGCACGCCCTACAGAATCCAGCCGGCGCTCCTCGCCAGGGTCGCTACCACTTCAGACGATAGAACTTTTCCGATTCGTTGGGTTGGAGCGTGTCCTGCCACATGCAACCGGGGTTCGTCGCCACGACGGACGGACTGCCAGTCCAGTTAACCAAGTCTGTCGAGCTTTCCAGCGTGTAAATCCAACCCCCGGCCAATGAATTCGCCGTCACCCACACGTTGGATGGAGTGAGTGATATACCGACGGCAGGAATCGGCAGCAGCATAAAAACTTGGGTGCCATGTCCGCTCAGCGTGCCCGTCCCGACAATCACCCCCGAATCGTTGATCCCCAGCGCCGATTGCAGTACCCAGCCCAAGGAAGTGTCGATCAGCCCGTTCAAATTTTGCATCCCGTGAACCGGATCATAAAGAAATGCATTCTCGCCTGACGCGGTTGTTGAATAACCCACGACCTGTGTGGAAGAATTGATGGCCGTCGCGATCGCCGTAACACCGAACCCGGGCGGAGCGAGCGCGCCGAGATCGGTGATGGTCCCATTGTTCCACAGCACTGCATGCATCGAGCTGACCGAATTCGTGTACTCCGAAGTTCCCACGATCAAACCGACGTCACTTATGGCCATTGCCTCCGTGGTGCTTGCGCCCGGGAGACCGGGCAGGTACTGCGTTCCGCCGCTCAACGTCCAAACAAATGCCAGGCTTCCGGAGTCGCCGCAAATGGTTCCCGAGGCATTGATCCCATTGCCATAGTTGGCAAGGGTCGCAGCATTCACTCCCAGGTTCGTCACCGTGCCGTTCTGCCATAGCGTCGCCCAACTCGGCCAGCCTCCCTGGCCTGTGATCACATACCCTGTCACCTGCCCTGCATTGTTAATGGACAGCGCGTAGCTCTCCGTCGCCCCCGGAATAGATCCCAAATCGCTGATCGTACCGTTCGAATAGATGAATGGCCTCAACGTGGAACCGTTGTAGGAATAGCCCACGACCTGCCCCAGGTCGTTGATACCCGCCCCGAACGCTGTCGTCCCGAGCGTGCCCACGGACGTCGTTCCCCAATTCTGCCAAACGACAGCCTGATTGTTCGGCGGATTCAGCACTACCATGCCGTAATTGTTGACCGCCATGTAGTACGGATTGCCCACTGAACCCAGGTCGATAACCCGATACGACTGAGCCGAGGTTCCGACAGGCAACGCCACAATCATTCCCAGCAGCCACCAGATTTGCCCCTGTAACTTCACCACAACCTCCTTGTTCTTGAAGATGGCGCAATGCCGCTCCGGCACACCCTACCGAGCAATCACACGTCCATTGCAAACAACCTCCTTGTCCGCCGCAGTATGGCCACCGCTCCCCACTCAGACAAGCCGGAATGAGTCAGGAGTCTCGCAACAGATTACGGAGAGAATCTCGACCGGTCAGCGTTCCTCATGCTTTATTGGATACTCGCGCAGAACGGAAGCAAGCTGTGAAAGCAACCCGGGCAAATATGACTGGTCCGTAGTAAAAGAAAAGCGGTGGCACTCCGAAAGATGCTCACCAGTGATACTGACTTCGCAATCCAGATGACCGGTCGCCGCCTTCTGCCCTTCAATCTTTACTTTGAGTGCGGGCTCCATCGTTGGTAATTCCACGGCCCCCTTGAGGGTCTGGCGGAACGTCTCCAAATCCTCTTTCCACTTCTTCAGTTCTCTGAGATGCATGAACGCCCCGCTAACCTGAACATGCGAGCCGGCGCCCTCGCAAATCGCCCTGCCGCTTAGCCAATTTGCGTCCCAGTACTCGTTCGAGTCCGGAAACTGCCGACCCGAAATCCAAATCTTGAGTGGTCCCAGAGTTATATCGGGGTTGTCTTCCATGCCCTTCCTTCATTCTGATATTAACACAGCAAGGAACATCATGTCATCGCTATCTACTAGGCGACCAGTCGCTATTTCAGAAATGTCTTCACCTTACACCCCTTCGGTGTCAACCGGATCGTCACAGCGCCGTTGTCGTCGGTGCGGAGGTAGGTGATGCCGCGCGCCGCCAGCCGGTCGCGCAACGCCGGTTCGGGATAGCGGTGGCTGTCGCCGGTGTTGACGACTTGGACGACGGTTTCGGGCTTCACCGCGTCGAGAAATTCCGCCGTGCAGGAGGATTCCTTGGAATGTTGCCCCTTCACCACGACCTGTGCGCGGAGGTCGCTGTAATCCTTCAACAGCCGTTTCTCAACCGTCTCGCCGGCATCGGACATCAACAGCACCCGCGTCGGGCCGTACTCGACGGCCAGCACCAGCGCGTTGTCGTCGGCGCGGCTCGCGACCACGTCGGGCGGTGGGCTGAGCACCCGGATGCGCGCATTCGGCGTGGAAACAAGTTCGTCGCCGGCTTTGACCGCGCGCAGGGGAATCCCCCGCGCCTCGATCTGGCTGACCCATTCCGAACAATACTTCGAGCGCGAGAGTATCCCGCTCCAGACTGCCTGCCGTGCCCCCACTTCGCTCACGACGACAGTCAACCCCGCCGCATGAGCTTTGTCGCCGCAGGTGAGCACGGCTGCGTCCAGCCGATTCACGCCTTCTGACCGCAAAAACGGGACCACGACGTGCATCCCATCCCAGCCGCCGCCACCGTCAATCAGCATGTCACGGTGACTTCCCGGCACTCGGGCAAAGATCGACGTGCCATCGCTCAACGACAGCACCGTGAGATCGACCTTGTTCGACGGTCCATCGTGCACGAACAACGCCACCATCATGACCGGCACGGCAACCGCCGCGATGAGCCGCCGGTGTCTCACAGAAATCCACTTCCCGAGTGCGATCACGCCGATTCCGTAATAGACCCACACGAACCACACGGGCGGCGCCTGGACAAACCTGTGACCCAACGGCACGGCTCCGAGCCATTCCACGCCGTGGACCATCGCGGCGATCAGCAGACTGTTCGCGTTGTTCAACGTCAACGCCAACCATGCGCTCGCGGCGTGCGCCAGCGCGGCCAGCAACCCGAGCGCAATGATGCACCCGAGCAACGGGATCACGAGGAGGTTGGCAACGATGCTGATCGGCGTGAACAGATTGAAATACAGCGCCATCAACGGCACCAGCCCGAGCCACGCCGCCACGGAACAACTCAGCAGTTGGATCACCCGCCGCAACGGTCGCTCAACTTTCTTCCTCCACTTCGGCACGAATTCCTCGGGCAGGAACGAGTCCGTCGCAATCCGCGGCGTCAACCGCGCTTCGATGATCGGTGTCAGCGTCACGATGGCCAGCACAACGGAAAACGACAGCAGGAACCCGCTGTTGAACAGTTGCGTCGGGTCGTATAGCAGAATCACCAACGCTGCCGCAGCCAGGCTGTTCAAGGTGTCGGCGGGACGCACCAACATCCACCCGACCAACAACGCGCAGGCCATGATCAGCGCCCGTACCGCTCCGGGATGCGCGCCCGTGGCAAACACGTAGAGCACCAGCACCGGCACCGCCGCGACCGCGCACCATCGTCGTGGAATCCGCACCAGGCGCAACACGATCAGCAGAATTCCCGTGACCAAGCCGACGTGCAGTCCGTTGATGGCAAACACGTGGAAAACACCCGTGCGTTGGAAATCCTTGTACGTCTCCGTCGGGATTTCCGAGCGCTCGCCGATCACCATTCCCGCGAGCGCCCCGGCCACCTTCGGCTCGTCTTCGAGGCCGAGGCGCAGCGAGCGTTCGAGATACCGGCTCAACCGCAACGACATGGCGATTACGGGATTGCCCCGGTCATGGGCTTCCACATCGAGAGCGTCGTCCTTGCGGATCGTCGCGGTGAAATGAATCCCGCGCTGCTCCAGCCACCCCCGCCAATCGAATGCGCCCGGATTGCGCACCGGCGCCGGCACGCGCAACACTCCCGAAAACTGGATGAGATCGCCGTATCGCAACGCTGCGACCGCGCGCGCGTCGCTCACAAACACCAGGACCGTCCCGGTCGCGGGAACCCATTGCCCGTCGCGCTGTTGCGCCTGCAGTTCGAGAGAAAAGCGCAGTCGCTCCGAATCGGTTTCGCTGGCGGGCGTGTCGCGCTCGCCCGTGTCCGTGACGATCACGCCTTGCAAACTGACGCTTTGGTCGCGCAATTCGAGCAGGCGCGTGATGTCGATCGGGGACAAAACCGTTATGGCCTGGCGATACCCGGCGATTCCCAACACGAACACCGTCGCGAACAGCGCGATCCGGGCCAATGGCGTGCGCCGCAAGAAGAGGAAGAGAACGAGGCCGCCAGCCGACGCCAGGAACAACGGCGTTAGCGCCCAACCCACGAGCGACCCGATCCAAATCCCTGAGGCAAACGTGACCACGAGCCCCGTGAGCGGACGTTTCATATTCTCAGCGCCCGGTGTCGCCCCACTTTCAGGGCGTCACGAATAGCCATGGTCACGAATCGTTTCGCGCGCGCGATGGCCCCGGTCAAATCGTGACCCAGCGCCAGATTGGCAGCGATTGCCGCCGAGAACGTGCAGCCCGTGCCATGCGTCTTGATCCTCGGCACCATCGCCGCGCGGTATTCGTAAACGCGTTTGCCGTCGAACAAAACGTCCACCGCGCGGTTCGCCCCGGACAGATGTCCGCCTTTGACCAGAAACGGGACACCGTATTTCCCGGTGAGCACACGCGCCGCCAAGCGCAAGTCATCGAGCGTGCGGATGGTGCGACGCGCGAGCACTTCCGCCTCGGCGAGATTCGGCGTCACGACCGCCGCGAGCGGAAAGAGTTTCGATGTGAGCGCGGTGACGGCGTTTTTCTTGAGCAACAACGCGCCGCTGCTGGCCACCATGACCGGATCGACCACCAGCTTGGCAAACCTGCGGCGGGCAAATCCGTGGGCGACCGCCTCGATGATCGCCGCGTCGTACAACATACCGGTCTTCGCGCCGCCGACGGGAAACGCTTCGAAGACACGATCCATCTGCTCCGCCACAAGGCGCGGTTGGAGGGGTTGCACGGCGCTGACACGAGCGGGATTCTGCGCCGTGATGCACGTGATGGCGCTCGTGCCGAAAACGCCGTGGGCGCGAAAGGTTTTCAGGTCGGCTTGAATGCCCGCCCCGCCGCCGCTGTCGGACCCGGCGACCGTGAGCGCGACTGCTGTTGTGCTTCTCCGTTTCACCCAGTCTCCGTGGGGGATTCTACCGTGCGGGCCGTGAAAAGCAACGCGGGCAAATCGTCAGAGCCGGGCGAGGACGCCGCGGTTGACCTCGGCCGCTTTGTCGGTCCCGCAGAGGATTTCGACGAGGGCGAAGGCGAATTCCATGGCGGTGCCCGCGGCCTGGCTGGTGACAATGGGTCCGTCGATGACCACGCGTTGATCGGAAATTTCCTTCGCACCCGCCGCCACTTCCGCGCGAACGCTTGGATGACTGGTGGCCGAGCGGCCTTTCAAGATGCCGTAAGCCGACAGGATGCTCGGCGCGGCGCAAATGGCCGCGATCCAGCGGTTTTTTGCCTGCAGGGCCCCAATAATCTGTTTGATGCGTGGATCGTGATGCAGATTGTTGGTGCCCGGCTGGCCGCCCGGCAGGACAATCATATCGAAATCCTCGGCACGAACGTCGTCCAGCGTGCAGTCGGGAATATGCCGGGTCTTGTGCGAAGCTTCGATGGGGCCCGGCTGCGTCCCGGCAACCACCACGTCCACCGCGGCGCGCCTCAGGATGTCAATCACGGTGATGGCTTCAATTTCCTCGAAGCCGGGCGCAAGTGGCACGAGGACTTTTTTCATGGCGACGCGTTGGGCAGTTGGTTGGTGGATATGGGCGGACCTGGCGGCGGGCCGTCGGTGGTGGGTGGGCCGTAGGCTTTGATGCGGACAACGGTGCTGACGCCGTCGCGGTCGGTATTGAAGCGCAGGGCAATGATCTCGCCCGTTTTCAAATTATCCACCGCGACCCTGGCTTTGTCCCGAAAGATGTACGTTTGCGGCGTGTAGGTGAATGTCCGCACGCCATCGACCGTCTTGAGCTTGAGTTCGTGTCGCAGAAAATCAATGTCCTTCAGCGTGCCCTTGGTGAACGTCTGCTTCTGGCGTTGCTGCCGGGCCTGTTCGCGCGCGAGGTCTGCGGCCGATCGGACCTGGTTGGTGGAATCTTCCGATCGGACCGTGGTGGACACAACACACATCAGCCCGGCCGCGAGCAACAGGAACCGCACCGGCTGTCGCGCCACGTTCCTGGGGCGACGGGGAAAGGTCACTTGGGCTTGACGCTGGGTGATGCCGGACGACTTGCCGGCGGGTTCACCGGCGCGGTCACTTGTTTGAGGTCCGGGCGCGGCGGCGTCGATCCTCCGACCGTCAGCGGCGGCGCGACCATCTGCGGGATCTGCCGCAGGGACGCGTTGTGGTTCTTCGAGTCGATCTCGAACACGAGCGTCGTGTTGCCGACCTGGATTTTATCGCCCGAGGAGAGCGCGCACTCGAACACGCGGGCGCCATTGCGGTAGGTGCCGTTGGTCGAACCGAGGTCCTTGAGCGAAAACTCGTTGTTGGCGTAAGTGAATCCGCAGTGCACGCGCGAAATGAACGAGTCGCGCACGGAAATCTCGGACTCGGGCAGACGACCAACGATCAGGGGTTTATTGCTGAATTCGAGGGTCTTTTCCGTACCATCGGGTCGTTTATGAATGAGCAAGGGCATGATCGGCTAGCATCTCCAAGATTTCTTCCCGTTGGGCGCTATATTCAACATCTGGGAGCACTGGCGTCAAGCCTTCAGTGGATAACGCACGCTCCAGATCCACCCAACTCTTGCAACCGCCGTAGGTCTCTCGCATGGCAAACCTCTCGGAGGCCGGCCGACGATAGACGCGCGTGAGGAGCGCATGCAACCCCGGTTCCCGCCCGAATTGGAAACGCTCCCGCAGGATTTGCTCGCTCCAAATATGTCGTCCCTGCAGGCGCTTGAGCACTTCAGGGCCGGTGATCTGGATGACGGAATCGGCGACCGCGTAATATTCGATGTCGACGGCGTCTTTCGGCGCGGCGGCGGCGATCTCGCGCAACGTGGGGCGTTTGGACGGAATGATGGAGCGCTCGGCCTCGTGATATTGCGTCGGGAACAGCCAGAATTCACGGTGTTCGACGTGAAACTCGCCGCGTTGCTCGCGAATGCCGCCTTTGCGGAGGATCAGGACCTGCTCGCCCTGGCCCAACGCGTCCACGACGACCGCCCATTCTTTAAATGCGATATGGCTGCTCGGTTGCATTGCCCGGTAATTACTTAGCGCATCTGCCGCACCCTGTCCATCGGAAATCCCGCTGCTTGACAGTAATTGGGCGGCACTGCTACAAGAAAGCCCGAGCTGGCGCCGGTTATCAGCGCCGCGCCAGAACAGGAGGAACGTTACATGAAGGATCGCATTTCCAGTCCGGCCATCATTTTATGCTCACTGGCGGCATGTCTTCTCGCGCTCACGACCTCCTGTTCCAAACTCGACGACATCCAGCAACAGGCCGGCAAGACCCGGGACGAGGTCAACAAGACACAGGAGCGTCTTACCCGCATCGAGGAAAAACTCGACCAGACCGGCACGGGCCGATTTCAAATCGTCGTGGCCAACCAGGGCGAACGCGGGACCGTGTTGTTCCTCATCGACACGCAGCGCGGCGAGACGTCCATCTATCGTCCGCCCATCGGCGGCATGATCAACGGGTTTTGGAGCAATATCCCGAAGCTGACGTACTCCGACGACTACTGGCAGAAAGCCATCACGCAAGGCCAACAGCCCGCTCCCGGGGCCACGCCACCGACCCCCGGCACACCGCAAAAGTGACCGGGCGCGGCTGACATTCGGTGACGCAGCGGACCACTCCCGAGGCGGTTCATCAACCGGCTTGTGCACTCCCACTGTTCTGGGCTATAAACATGGCGGTGACAGATCTCGGGAATCGCTATGAAATATCGTGTTCTAAAAGGCACAAAGCTCAAGGTTTCTGAGGTAGGTTTTGGCGTGTGGACGGTCGGCACGAAGATGTGGGGCATCGCGGACGAAGATTACGACACAGGCGTGCGGCTGTTGCGCCAGGCCCGCGATCTCGGCGTGAATTTCTTCGACACGGCAGACGTCTACGGTGACGGCAAGGGCGAGGTCGTGCTGGCCCAGGCATTCGAGGGACGCCGTGACGACATCGTGATCGCCACGAAATTCGGCTACGATTTCTATAATCACCCCGGCGTGCAACCCGGCCAGCGCGAGCGGCCCCACAACTGGTCGCCGGATTTCATCCGCAGGGCGTGCGAGGAAAGTTTGCGCCGATTGAAGACCGACCGCATCGATTTCTACCAGCTCCACAACCCGCGTCTCGAGACCATCCGCAACGACGAGGTGTTCGCGACCCTGCACGAACTGCGCGAGGCTGGCAAAATCCTTGCGTTTGGCGTCGCGCTGGGGCCGGCCATCGACCGGCGGCAGATTGCCGAAGGAATCGCGGCGCTACGCGAACGCCGCGCGCACGTGCAGATCATTTACAATTTGTTCGAGCAAATGATCGGGGAGCCGATCTTCCCCGCCGCGCGGGAGTGCGATCGGAGCGTGTTTACGCGCGTGCCGCACTGCTCGGGCCTGCTCGAAGGCGCCTATTCCGAAACCACGACGTTCCGCAAGGACGACCACCGCAGCTTCCGTGTGGCCGATGACGCCAAGCGCAAGGCGTGGCTGGTGGACGGCCTGAAGAAGGTGGAACAGGTCGCGTTCCTGACCAAGGACACGGGGCGGACGCTGGGTCAGGCGGCGATCAAGTTTATCCTGACGGAACCGAGTATCTGTTCGGTGTTACCGAACATCTACAACGAGCGGCAACTCCACGAATTTGCGGCGGCCTCGGACACGCCCGACCTGACGGGCGCGGAACTGGCCCGCCTCTCCGAATTGCACGCGAAGAATTACGGCCTCGTTCCCGCCGCGTAGTGCGGACGGCGAGCGCACCGTCATCGCGCAATGCGGCCCTAAAGCCGACGCCGGCTGCGATCCCGATGGCGCACGGGTCACACCCGCCTGCGTTTGACGAACGCCCACAGTGTTACGACGCCCAGAACGGTCAGCAGGAGCGAGGATGGCTCGGGAATGAACTCGATGGTCATGTTGTCCATGACAAAGTTCGGAGAGTCGTTACCAAATGCTGGTTGGCCCCCATAGGAATCAAAATAAAGGCGGTCGATGTCCAAGTAGTCGAACGTGAACAGCGTCGGACTTGTTGCGCTGGCTACGACCGTAGTGTTGTACAGTAATGTTCCGCCTCGAAATCCTTGGACTTCGATATTCAGATTGCTGTTCCAAGCACCGGTCAAATACGTGCTGATCAAGTCAAAGTTGGTGCCCCGCGCGTCGATCTCGGCAGGATTGCCGGCCCAATTGAAGCACACGTTCGAAGGCGATACCATTCCGTAGCCGTAGCCTGCAGAGTAGCCGCTGGCGTTCGATGCGAGAATGGCATTCACTACTCCGAAATTGCTCCACGTGAGTCCTTGGTAGGCATTCGTAATCAATGTTCCGGCACCATTGTCGACAAGGTCATCAAAGGTGACTACGGTTTGCGAACGGGTCGGAGTCGAGAGCAAAATCACGAGAGCGAACACTGCATAGAAACGCATGAGCGTTGTCGTCTTCATGTCACATACTCCCCCGACAATTCTAGCAAGAATGCATCAAAAGTCGAGATGCTTCGGAGCGTCTTCATTACTGAATCTTGCCCACGAGCGAATAGCACTTGAGAGTAAGGGGTCAGTCATAGCACTTGAGAGTAAGGGGTCAGTCATAGCACTTGAGAGTAAGGGGTCAGTCATTGACTATTGACAATTTCGCCAGCTCATTCAGTTTGTTGGCAACGACTTTGTCGGTTGCCGCACGGGCGTGGAGTCGTTTTATTGCTTGCGTGACGC